>OGXL01000103.1_pt1 | contig 58941 bp, 66 predicted proteins | sample 1576311 | NCBI WGS metagenome assembly OGXL01 (sample SAMEA3541564, study PRJEB24748) | human gut metagenome | biome: human gut; feature: human-associated habitat; material: faeces | place: China | collected 2012 | reverse complement strand
CGAACTATTTGTAACGCTTCCCGTTCTTGCGGCACAGCAGGATCGGACTTGCGGCGATCAATATCGCCTGGCCGATACCGGCAGTGATCACTGCGCTGGGAGTCGGGATCGGAACAGGCGGAAGCGTCCTCTATTCCAATATGATGGGAAAAGGGGACCGGGAAGGCTGCAGGAGAATGTTCAATACCACAGCGACCCTTCTTGTCCTGGCTGGTATTCTCCTGTCACTTTTCCTCTTTCTTGTGAGAGATCCTCTTCTTCAGATCTTAGGGGCGGAAGGTGAGGTGCTGGAAGAGGCACAGAAGTACACAGGCATTATTATCGCGGGAGGCGTGCTCCAGGTATGCGGTACCGGTATCACTCCCATCCTGCGGAACATGAACCTGTCCTTCGCGGCCATGATCAGCATGGTGACCGGATTTGCGGTCAATATCGGAGTCAACTATTATCTGATGTTTCCAATGGGAATGGGGATACGGGGTGCGGCCTGGGGCACGGTGACAGCCCAGCTTGTGGTCCTCGTCATCAGCGTGGCAGTTCTTCTTAAGGCTTACAAAGAGAAAGCCCGTCCGGCTCTGGAGGGAAAGCTGGCCGCAGGGATCTGCCGCAGCGGCGTCACGGCTTTCGGCGTATCCCTGGCTCCCACGGTGGCACTGATCTTCACCAACTGGCAGTGCCTGCGGTACGGTGGAAACGCGGCGGTAGCCTGCTATGCAGTGATCTCCTATATTGTGTTTCCGGTACAGTACCTTCTCACAGGCATAGGAGACGGCGTGCAGCCGCTGCTCAGCTACTACAACGGAGCAGGAAAGCCTGCGGAGCTGGCACAGGTCAGAAAGACAGCAAGAGCCGGAGCCGGTGTGCTGGGAGTCATCACCATGGCAGCAGTGTTTATCTGTACGCCGCACCTGGCCCGGTGGTTCGGGCTTTCGGATGAGGCGGTTGTATTTTTTGAAACCGGCATGCGGATCAGCGCACTTGCCTTTCTTGTGACAGGCTTTGTCAAATTTAATCTGTCCTATCTGAATGCAGTGCTGAAGACGAAGCTGGCCGTGATCCTCACGTTTGCAGAAAGTCTGATCGTCTCGCCGGCGTACCTGTTTCTGCTTCCGGTGGCTGTGGGGATGTCCGGCATATGGATCTCACTGCCTGCAACGGCGGTTACAATGCTTGTGATCTATGGAATTATAAACAGAAAGGAAATGAGTTATGAAAAAAAGGATTAATTTCCGAAAGGTGGGAAGTGTGTGGCTGTTTGTCCTGCCTGCACTGATCCCGCTGATCGTGTTCTGGATTTACCCGATACTTCGGTCAGTCTACATCAGTTTTACAGACTGGGATTACATGTCGCCAACATACAATTTTGTATTTCTTGACAACTTTATAGCGCTTTTTAAGGATGACCGTTTCTACGATGCACTGTGGAATACACTTGTATTTACTGTGGGAACCCTGGTTCCCACCATCGTACTGGGACTGCTCCTGGCGCTGCTGATGCAGAAGGCGTTCAAAGGAAGCGGGATCGTGAAGTTCATTCTGTTTTCCCCGTGGATCACGCCTACAGTGGCAATTTCCATTGTGTGGACCTGGATCTATGATCCGGACACCGGAATTGCAAACGCAGTGCTGGAATTTCTGCATCTTCCGGCACTGCAGTGGATAAAAAGTTCCGAGACAGCCATGCTGGCGGTGATCATTGTGACTGTCTGGAAGAGCCTGGGATACGCTATGATCTTCTACCTGTCGGCTCTGGAGAAAGTTCCGGGAGAGCTGTACGAGGCAAGCGGCCTTGACGGGGCGAAGAGCTGGCAGAGATTCCGGGATGTGACGCTGCCGTGTATCTCCCCCACCACATTTTTCCTGGTGATCATTACAATGGTCAGTTCCCTGCAGGCCTATGATCAGATACAGATCCTGACCCAGGGCGGCCCGTCGGGAAGCACAAGGACGCTGCTGTATATGTACTATCAGCTTGGATTTGAGGAATTTAATATGGGACAGGCTACAGCGGTGGCTATCGTCATGATCATTCTGACGGTGTTCCTGTCAACCATACAGTTCACAGCATCCAAAAAATGGGTTCACTATTAGAAAAGAGGAAAAAATATGAAGATAAAAACAGGAATTCAAAAGACAGGAAAAATCATCATACTTCTTGTGTTCTGCGTATTTACAGTGTTCCCTTTCATCTGGATGGTGCTGAGTGCGCTGAAGACAAAGGCGGAAGTTATGGATGTGTCTGCCTTCTTCCCGGCAGAATTTCAGTGGCAGAATTTTTATGAAGTCATCTTTAACTCCCCGCTTCTGAAATACGTGGCAAACAGCTTGTATGTATCTGCATTTACACTGCTGATACAGATTGTCACAGGGGCCATGATCGCCTATGCCATCGTGTTTATGAACTTTAAGGGTAAGAAAGTTCTGTTTGCCATTATCATGGGAACGTACATGCTGCCCACGGCAGCCACCTATATTCCCAGCTACATCATTCTGGCCAACTGGGGACTTCTGAATACATACACAGGCCTTATTATCTCGGGATGTGTCAGCATATTCGGCATCTTCCTTCTCAGACAGGCCTTCATGCAGGTGCCTGCGGGAATGATCGAGGCGGCCAGGATAGACGGGGCAAGCCACTGGCAGATCCTCTGGAGAGTGGTGTGCCCCATGACAAAGTCCTCTTTTATCACCATGGGACTTATGAATTTTATCACCTGTTACAACAACTACATGTGGCCGTCCCTTATCACGGACACAGACGAGAAAATGCTGGTGTCCCAGGGACTTAGAAAGTTCTTTATCGAAGGAGGCGCCTACGGAACCGAGTGGCCCCTTGTTATGGCGGGAAGCGCCATCATCGTCCTGCCGCTTCTGATCCTCTTTGCCTTTACCCAGAAATGGTTTATCAACGGCATCGGCGGAGATACGGGTATGAAGGGCTAGTCCCTCTTACATAGATTATTTTTAACTGAATAAAGGAAAAGTAAAAAAGGAATTGAACAAAAAAGGAGAAATGACATGAAAAAAAGAATTGTATCAGCACTTTTATTATGCGCAATGGCAACCTCTCTTCTGGCTGGCTGCGGCGGTAGCTCCGCTTCTGAGACAACTACCACAGCAGACGGAAAGATCCAGATCGATCTGTGGTATTCCGGCGGAAAGACGGCTGTAAATGTATTCCAGGAGATCGTGGATGATTTCAATGCCTCACAGGATCAGTACGAGGTAGCGACTACAACCCAGGCAGACTACACAGAGACATATGAGAAACTTCAGGCAGGTATTGCAGGAAAGAACGCGCCGGACATGGCACTTCTTGACACAGACAAGTCCAGAAACCTTTCCGAAAAGAACCTTGTGGCAGATATTAACGAGTATGTAGAGGCTGATGATGAGTTTGACAAAGACGACTACATTGAAGTTTTCTATGAGCAGGGCGTGGATGCAGACGGAAAGCTGTTTGCCCTTCCGGCATATGGAACCACACAGGTACTGTACTACAACAAACAGATCTTTGCAGACGCAGGCATTGACCCAACCACCATCAAGACATGGCAGGATCTTGAGGCAGCAGCAGAGAAGATCACTACAGACGACGGCTCTGTCATCGGTTGGGAGCCTATGTGGGGCTACGCAAACCTGGTGGATGCTGCCTTAAGCAACGGCGCTTCCCTGATCAGCGAGGACGGGGAGACATGTCTGATCAACTCACCAGAGTGGGTAGATGTGTGGGAGAGCTTCCGTCAGTGGATCCACGATGACCAGATCATGAAAGTACATTCCGGTGGACAGGGATGGGAGTACTGGTATACAACCATTGACGATGTGCTTCAGAACAAGGCCGGCGGATACACAGGATCCTCAGGAGACCAGGCAGACCTTGACTTCAGCATTGTGGGAGCCATCGAGCAGCCGGGATTTGGCGACAATCCGTCCGCACCTACAGCAGACGCACTGCAGCTTGTTATGCTGGAGGGATCCTCTGATGAAGAGAAGCAGGGCGTGTATGAATTTATGAAATACTTCACAACACCGGAGAACCAGGCAAAATGGTCCATGGCTACAGGATACGTGGCAGTGCGTGAGTCCACACAGGAAGTGCCGGATTTCAAAGCCTACACAGATGAGAACCCCCATGCACTTGTACCTCTGCAGCAGTCCATGCACGGCACATCAGCCCTTGTAGACCCGACGGGAGGCAAGATCCTTGACGCACTGAAGATCGCGGCAGACCAGGTAGAGCTGGAGAATGTTCCGGCACAGGAGGCGCTGGACGCAGCACAGGAAACAGCACAGGAGGCGCTGGACGCGTTATAAAATGAAAGAGACACTGACATTTACCATCAGCCGCAAAGCGGACAATCTGCACAGGGAACCGGTACAGGTTCCCTGTGATACAGAAAACCTGTATATCCAGGTGGATCTTCCGGATGAGTTCCGGTACATGAGCTTTATCATTGTGGAAGATCCAGACGGCCGCGTCCGGCTGCAGAAGCAGCTTGCCTGGGGAGAACAGAACCTGGGCATCGGGGCAGGACCGGAGGATACCACAATCGGAGGCGTGCCCGGCAGGATCCAGGCGGGCACATGGCAGGTAGGACTTGGTATTTTCACAGAATATCTGAACCAGAGACTGGGGGAAAGAGAAGGACAGATCACCATGACAGTGTCCGATGAAAAGGGCGCTGTCTCAGATCCGATGGATACCTGCTGGGTGGATGACGGGCTGGCTATCTCGCCGGAGAAGTACCGCTGGGACAGAATATGTGGAACGAAAAAGCAGTGGTACAAGGGTGATTTCCACACCCATACAAGGCTGTCTGACGGCAAGGAGTCCCTGGAAAGTGCCATGAAGAAGGCACAGGATATGGAGATGGATTTCTACGTGCCGACAGAGCACAACCTGATGCACACAGGATGGTGCAATACATCCCTGTGTATCCTTCCCGGCATAGAAGTGACGACGGACAAAGGACACATGAACCTGTTTGGTATCACAAAGATGCCGGAGCGCATCATGGACATCGTGGCCCACAATGGGGAGGAGATCGTGGATACCTATATGGAGGAGACCATACAGGAGGCCAGAAGAAATCACTGGATCACAAGTATCAATCATCCTTTCCTCACCATCTGGAAATGGCTCTATGAACAGACGGATCTGCGCGATATAGACTGCCTGGAGATCATCAATGATCCCACGTACACAGACGCTCCGGACTCCAACGAGAAGGCGGTGCGCTTTCTGGACACGCTGTGGCAGGACGGACACAGGATCTACGGTGTGGGAGGCAGCGACTCACACAATCTGGTGGAGGAGCGCTACGAGGGGGCGGATCTTCCGTCTATCCCCGGCGATCCGGCTACATGGGTCTGCTGCGGCGATCTGTCACCGGAAAATCTGATGACAGCCGTGAAGGCGGGACATATGTGTGTGACCCGGTTCTGTAAAATGACGCCGGTGATCCATGCGGCAGGAGAAACATTCCTGCCCGGGGACGAACTTCCGGAGGAAGCCAGGACAGTCACCATACAGGCTGTCGTGGAGGGGCTTTCTGAACAGCCGGAGATCTCCCTTGTGAAAAACGGCAGCTTTGAGAAGCTGGAAGTAAAAGAACTGGGAAATGGCGCCTGGGAAGTCCTGGCGGAGACAGACCTGGAAGAAAGGCAGTGGCAGTGGATCCGTCTGGAGATCCGCAGCAGCGAAAAGCAGCTTCTGGGTTATATGAACCCTGTTTTCAAGGGACAGAAGATATCCAGATATCGCACATTCGGCGAAATAAATAAGATGATGGATGAACCATAAATATGATCAGAGGAATTTTATTTGACAAAGATGGAACCCTGGTGGATTTTTTCTCCCTGTGGCTTAAGGCGGCTCTGGAAGTGACTCCGGCGTTTTTACGAGAAAACAACCTGGACGACAACGCGCAGATGACCGACTATGTGCTGCGGGCCATGGGCGTGGAAGACGGGAAAGTGGATCCTAAAGGTGCGCTTGCCTACAAGTCCTACCAGGAGATCGCGGAAGATATCTGCCGGGCGCTGGAAGAAAAAGGCATTGTCCTGGATACCGGCAGGGTTCAGGAGCAGCTGGAGCGGCTCTTTAACGGGAGTGTCACCAGCGGAGACATCAGCTACAGAGAGCTGACAGATATCGGACAGGTCATGCGGGATCTGAAAGGAAAAGGGATCTGCGTGGGACTTGCCACGGCGGACACCCTGTACTCGGCAGAGAGCTGTCTGAAAAAGCTGGGCACATACCAGGAATTTGACTATGTAGGAGCCGATGACGGTATCCGAAAACCCAAGCCGGAGGCGGATATGTTCCTGGAGTTTCAGAACAAATTTCATCTGAAACCGGAGGAGATCGCCGTGGTGGGAGACACTTACAATGATGTTGTGTTTGCAAAGAACAACGGCGGCATTGCCATTGGAGTCTTAAGCGGCGTCAGCAGCGAGGAAGACTTCCGGGGCGAGGCGGACTATATTCTGAATTCCATCCAGGAACTGCCGCAGCTTCTGGAGCGGATGGAATAAATAAAACAGATCAGACACGGATGACAAGGAGGAATAGCTGTGGCTGAAATTCAGTTAAACCATGTTTATAAAAAATTTGATGATGGAGTTACCGCGGTAAAGAATTTTACCCTGGATATACAGGACAGGGATTTCGTGGTCTTTGTAGGACCTTCCGGGTGTGGAAAATCCACCACCCTGCGCATGATTGCCGGTCTGGAGAAGATCTCCGACGGCACTCTTGTGATCGATGGGAAGAAGATGAATGATGTACAGTCCTGCGACAGGGATATAGCCATGGTATTCCAGAATTATGCTCTCTATCCACATATGACAGTGGCGGAGAATATGGCATACAGCCTGAGGCTGAAGCATGTGCCGAAAAAAGAACGCAGACAGAAAGTGGAGGAAGTGGCAAAGATCCTGGGACTGGAAGAGGTGCTGGACAGAAAGCCGGCAGAGCTTTCCGGCGGACAGAAGCAGAGAGTGGCCATGGGGCGCGCCATCGTGCGGCAGCCGAAGGCCTTTCTCATGGATGAGCCTTTGTCCAACCTGGACGCCAAGCTCAGGACCCAGATGAGGAGGGAGATTCAGAAGCTGTACAGGGAACTGAACAGTACATTTATCTACGTGACCCATGACCAGACAGAGGCCATGACGCTGGGGACAAAGATCGTGGTTATGAAAGCCGGCGAGATCCAGCAGATCGCCTCCCCGGAAATGCTGTACAATGAACCGGCCAATGTGTTCGTGGCAGGATTTATCGGCATGCCGCCCATGAATTTCTTCAGAGGCAGATGCCAGATGCGCTATGAGAAGGTCTATGTCAGCACAGCGGGTATGCAGATCGAGCTGCCCCCGGACATGGCTGACCGGGTAAAGAAAAAAAGCGAGCTTGGGAAGGACGTCATTATCGGCGTGCGCCCGGAGGATATGCTGATCGCGGACGAGGGAGTAGAAAGCAAGGTCCGTGTCTATGAGATGCTGGGCTCGGAGACATATCTGTATTTCGATCACGATGGGGGAACTGTGGCAGTCAGAACAGCGGCAGACACTCCCATCCGCAAAGGAGACAGAGTGCACTTCAACTTCCGAAAGGACAAGATCCATCTGTTTGACGCTCAGACAGAGGAGAGAATATAAAATATCACAACAGATAAAAGGAACGAAGCGCCGCTTCATCTTCAGAATACGAGGATGAGGCGGCGCTTTGTGTTCGCTTGTACCTGGCAGTAGCAGAGTACAGCTTATCTGTAGATAAATTCAGTTATGACTCTGGCGTAAAGCTCTGCGTTTGTCAAGATGGAAGGGTGCCCGCCTGTCTGAAACATGTGGATGGAACCGTCCTGCACGAGACGGCTCATCTCAAGGTACTCCTCTTCCATATTCCTGCGGCACATAGTGTCCTCTCTGCTTTCCCAGTCCTCGCCCTGGCACCACTGGTAAAACTGCCTGGCGGAAGGATCCTGCATGGCGGCTCTGCGCTCTTTTAACAGGTCTTCTGCGAATGTTTCGTGCAGTGTCCTGCCGTCAAAGCTGTCGGCGATCACTTTTTCTGTCAGATCGGGGCGCTTCAGAGCAGTGTTGACTGCTATCCAGGCCCCGCCGCTTGTGCCAAGAATATTTACTTTTCCGATATGCATATGCTCAATAAGCGCAATGACCTGCTCGGCCTGTGAGAGCCAGAGATCTGCAGGGAAAAGGCTGACTCTGTCTGACTGTCCGTTTCCGAGAAAATCCAGCAGGATCACCCGGAAATGCTCCTGGTACAGTGGTAACAGAAACTCGAACATGACGGAGGAAGCGGTGTCGCCGTGCAGCATGACAAGGGGCTTTCCGTGCCCGGCTTCCTTATAAAAAATCTTTTTTGAATGAAAAGTTAAATAAGACATATTTTCGGCCTCCTGATCATTTGATTTGTCCGACTGACCAGCAAGGCGCAGCAACAAAGGTACACCCTGCTGTTACTTTGCGTTCCAGATCCCCATATAGGCGGCCTCCTTTCTCTGTATTCTGTTTTTATTATACCATGTGGGAGGAGGGATAGACTACGAAATAGAAAGATGTACCGGGGAAACCTAAATCCTTTCATTAACCTGTAGATAGCGGAAAAGAAGAATACTGCACATCGTTTTTTGAGGGTAAGCAACCAATATATTTAGGAAAAATTAAGGGATATAATAATAGAATTATATGGAGTAATCGGATATAATGAAATTACGGAAGCAACCAACTTTTCTTGTGGAAGGAGTTGTTAATATGACATCAGCAGAAATGTTAGCCTATGAAAAAGAATTGGAAGAAAATCAGAGAACTGTTCGGCAGATGGTTTTAGACAGCCTGGAAGATGTTAGAGCGGGAAAAGGAAGAGACTTTAACGAATTCTTTGATGAATTGGAGAAAAAGTACCAGAATGTATAAATATCGAATTATCATTGAACCGTTAGCCGAGGAGGATATTATCAGAAATGCAGAGTATATTGCATATGAGAAAAAATCTCCGAAGACAGCCAGAAGCCTGTTAAAGGGACTTAGAAAAGAAATAGGAAGCTTGTCGATTAATCCTCAAAGACACATGTTTGATGAAGATGAGGATTTAGCTAATCTGGAAGTTAGGAAGCATTATTACAAAAATTATAAAATTTTTTATATAGTGGATGAGACAAAAATGACAGTATACATATTGAGAGTCCTGCATATGCTTGTAGACAGTAAGGCTTTATTATTACGTATTGTAAAAGATTAAGAGACCAGTTGCTTGAAAAAGTCGCTGGTTTTTTATATAGAATTACTGGAAAGGATAATATTCTCTCTTTTGCTTCGAAAAAGGACAGCAAAAAGGTAATCAAAGGTAATCAAATCTTACCGGCGTAAAGGCAACAAAAAAAGAACGGAAACCCTTGGAATACCAAGGATTTCCGCTTCTCTTAAACCATGCGGAGAAAGGGACTTGAACCCTCACAGGATTGCTCCCACTAGAACCTGAATCTAGCGCGTCTGCCATTCCGCCATCTCCGCTCGACAAAAAGTATATTATCATATCTCGCTGAGAATTGCAAACATTTTTTGAAAAATTTAAAAATTTTTCTGAGGTGTCCTGTGGATGTGTATGGTATAATAACTACAGAACGGTTTTTATACCACAAACATGAAGTGAGTAACATTGAGACAAACAAAAAAGGAAGAAAGGAAAGGTAACCAGTATGGCAAGTATTTTCGACATTTTAGGTCCTGTAATGGTAGGGCCATCCAGTTCCCATACGGCAGGGGCAGTGCGTATCGGCCTTATCGGCAGACAGCTTCTTGGCAGACAGCCGGAGAAGGCCAGGATCTACCTGCATGGATCCTTTGCAGCGACAGGTGAAGGGCATGGAACAGACCGGGCGATTGTGGCAGGACTTCTGGGGATGAAGCCGGATGACATGCGTATACCGGACAGTTTTAAGATCGCGAAAAAGGAGAAATGTGATTTCACGATCCAGAAGAAAGAGATCCGCGGCGCTCATCCGAATACTGTGCAGATGATTCTGGAGGCGGGCGATGCCAGTCTTGACATTCAGGCCTGTTCCATAGGAGGCGGACGTATCGTGGTGAGCAAGTTGGACGGTATTGATGTGAATTTCAATGCAGAGAGCAATACGCTGATCGTCCATAACCAGGATCAGCCGGGGCATGTGGCCCAGGTGGCAAATATCTTAAGTCAGAAGAACATCAATATCGCCACCATGCAGCTTTTCCGGGACAAGCGGGGCGGCTATGCGGTCATGGTCATTGAGACGGATCAGATTATCCCGGACAGCGCCATATCATGGCTGGAGAATCTGGATGGGATCATTAAAGTTACGTTCCTCAATGTGAGCGGAGCAGAAGAAGAATAGGAGGGGCGCAAAGATATGTCATATGGATCAATAGATGCAATCAAGGAAAGATGTAAAAAAGGCGGTATTGAGTTTTGGAAGGCTGTGCAGATCGAAGACTGCAATGAGAGGGATGTGTCTGAGGAGAGTTCCTGGAAAGAGATGACCCGCATGTGGCGGATCATGTGTGAGAACGTGGATACATATGAGCCGGACCGTGTTTCCAGAAGCGGCCTTGTGGGGAAAGAAGGCGGCCTCATGGAAGAGTATCAGAAAAAAGGGGATACTCTTTGCGGGGATTTTATGGCAAAGGTTATGACAGTGGCTCTGAAGATGGGCTGCAACAACGCCTGCATGAAGCGTATCATTGCGGCACCCACGGCCGGGGCCTGCGGTGTTCTCCCGGCTGTGCTCATTCCTTATTTCAAGGAGCATGAAGTGCCGGAGGAGAAGATGGTGGAAGCCATGTACGTGGCGGCTGGTGTGGGACAGGTCATTGCTAACCGGGCGTTCCTTGCCGGTGCCGCGGGCGGATGCCAGGCAGAGATCGGTTCGGGTTCCGCCATGGCGGCGGCGGCCATCTGCCATGTAAAAGGGGCGGATGCGGAGACCATGGGCCATGCAGCGGCTATGGCTCTGAAAAATCTGATGGGCCTTGTGTGTGATCCGGTGGCGGGCCTGGTAGAGGTGCCCTGCGTCAAGAGAAATGTAGGCGGGGCTGTCAATGCCCTGGCTGCGGCTGATATGGCTCTGGCAGGCATCACAAGCCGGATCCCCGTGGATCAGGTTATCGACGCCATGCGGGAAGTAGGCGACAAGATGGATGTGACTCTGCGGGAGACCGGGGCAGGCGGCGTGGCAGCCAGCATCACGGGCGTGGAGATCGCGGAGCGGATCATACAGACGGATTAAAGATAAGCGGACAGTGTCCGGATAAAAAAGCAGAGGCGGCGTTCTCCCGGAAGGGGGGCGCTGCCTCTGTCTTACTGTACAGAGTTTTTTATTCGGTTTTCACACCGCTGTTGAACTTATCCAACGCCAGCGCAATCACCACGCCTGCCGCAATGCAGATGATGTTGACAATGGCGGAACCCGGTGTGGCAAAGCTGGACACAGGGATGATCATGACCGTGGCCGCGATGACAATGCCGATAATGCCGTGGAAGGCAAGAGAGTAGTAATTTTCAAACAATGTGTTGACGGCTTTGGCCAGCAGGATGACTGTGACGACTGCTCCGATGCCTCCTGGTACAAGGACATTCATGTCAAAGTGTCCGATACCGTCCACAAAGGGTGTGTAAAGCCCCAGAGGCATCAGCAGGGTGGAAAAGCTCATGCCGGGAGCAATAATGCTCAGAGCCAGGCAGAAGCCGCAGAACAGATACCAGACGAAGCCCGGAGTTACTTCTATGGAGTTCATCTGCAGGCCCATAAGCAGGGCAAAGATCACGCACATGCAGACGACAAGAGAGATCCAGGAACCTTTGCTGCGCCCCTGTTCGCCTGCCTCCCGGAAGAGAGAGGGGAGCATGCCCGCGATCAGACCGATAAAGAGGCAGACGGAAGGATCCGGGTATCTGTTTAAGAAAAAGGACAGGATATTGGCCACACCCAGGAAACCAATGGCGACTCCGATAAGTACTGGGATCAGCTTTGGAACATGGGTCTTAAAGTTCCTGACCGGACTGGACAAAAGCTCCATGATGGGTTTATAGATGCCGAAGACCACGCATAGGACGCCTCCGGAGATGCCCGGGAGGACGGCTCCAAGTCCGATCAGAGCTCCCTGGATAATGCGGAATAGAAACTGTACAGGTGACATTTTGCTGTTCTGTTTTTTATTCATATAAATCAAAAATCCTTTCTTATGGTGCGCCGCATCCGGCAGCGCGGTGAGTTTCTTTACTACTTCCATATTTGACAGACCCCATATTTATACTATTATTTCGATTATTTTTCAAGTATATCCGTTCGGCAAAAAGTCTTCTGTGGAAACCGGGTTGTAAAGGGCCGCAACTTCTGCTATCGTTGCCATGGAGACATTTTCCCGTGAAGGGAGAAGAAGACGGAGGAAAAGTTATGGGAAATATATATGATGATCCAGTGTTCTTTGATACCTACGCACAGATGGACAGAAGCCGGAAAGGGCTTGAGGGAGCCGGGGAGTGGCATCAGCTGGTGCGGCTTTTCCCGGACATGGAAGGAAAGAATGTACTGGATCTGGGATGCGGATACGGCTGGCACAGTAAATATGCGGCGGAAAATGGGGCCGGGGCAGTGACGGCCATAGACCAGAGCAGCCGCATGATCGGGGAGGCCGGGAAGCGAAATGCAGACGGCAGGATCACTTACAGGGTCTGTGCCCTGGAGGACTACGAGTATCCGGAAGAGACCTTTGACCTTGTGGTGTCCAACCTGGTGCTCCACTACGCGGAAGATCTGAATGGCATATACAGGAAGGTATATCGGACACTGAAAAAGGGAGGCGACTTCCTTATGAATATTGAGCACCCTGTATTTACAGGCGGTGTCATGGAGGAGTGGATCCGGGATGAAGAGGGAAACGCGCTGTACTGGCCGGTGGATGATTACTTTTATCCCGGCAGGCGGGAGACGGTTTTTCTGGGGGAAAAGGTGGTGAAGCAGCACCACACGCTGACCCAGATCCTGGGCGGACTTCTGAAGTGCGGCTTCACTTTGACGGCGGTGGAGGAGGCGTATCCGGACCCGGCCATGCTGGATCTGCCGGGCATGAAAGACGAGATGCGCCGACCCATGATGCTTTTTGTGAAGGCAAAGAAATAGCGCAAAACTCTTGACAGGAGTCATGTGCTGCTATATACTTTGAAAGTCAAAATATTTCAGACTAAAAATATTTGAAGCATCGAAATAATAATAGAAATAAAGAAACGAGGAAGCAAAGAACATGACCGGAGTGATATGCGGTACAGGCTCAAGTGTGCCTGTACATACGATGGATAACAATGATATTGCCCAGCTTGTGGAGACCAGCGACGAGTGGATCCAGGAGAGAACCGGAGTGGTACGGCGCCACATCATCACTGAGGAGACGACAGTGTCCATGGCCGCCGATGCAGCCAGAAAAGCGCTGGAGAACAGCGGCACTGCTCCGGAGGAAGTGGATCTGATCCTTGTGTCCACCATCTCCTCCAACGTGATCCTGCCCTGCGCGGCCTGCGAGGTGCAAAAAGAGATTGGCGCTGTGAACGCCACCTGCTACGACATGAGCGCGGCCTGCACCGGCTTTGTGCTGGGCTACAGCTCCGCTCTGGCCTATCTGGCCTCCGGCATGTACAGCACCATCCTTGTGATCGGGAGCGAGAGCCTGTCCAATCTGACAAACTGGAAGGACAGAGGCACATGTATCCTCTTTGGAGACGGCGCCGGCGCCGCGGTGGTGAAAGCCGGGGAGGGAACCTTCTACTATCCGGTGACCCACTCGGAGGGAGCCAAGGGCGAGGCCCTGACATGTACCAGCCGCTACAACCGGAACTGGGAGAGCATCCCGGAGGAGGAGATGCTTATGCAGATGGACGGCCGTGGCGTGTTCAAATTTGCTGTGAAGAAGGTGCCGGAAGTGATCGGTGAGGTCCTTGAGAAAAACGGCCTTACAAAGGAGGACATCGACATGTATGTGCTCCACCAGGCCAACAGAAGGATCGTGGAGTCCGTGGCAAAGCGGATGGAGGAACCCATCGAAAAATTCCCCATGAACCTGCAGGAGTACGGTAACACGTCTTCTGCCAGCATTCCCATCCTGCTGGATGAGCTGAACCGGGATGGAAGGCTGAAGAAGGGGCAGAGAATTGTGATCGCCGGATTTGGAGCCGGCCTGTCCTGGGGGGCAGCAGTCATAGACTGGACAAAATAAGCGTGCAGCGCCGCAAAAGCGCGGCGATGGCATAGATAAAATCCAAGTAAAAAGGTAAAAGAAAAGGAGAACAAGACAATGCTGGAAAAGATCAAAGAAATGGTAGCAGACTCATTAGGAGTAGACGCAGGAACAATCACAGAGGCAACTTCCTTCAAGGATGATCTTGGCGCTGACTCTCTGGACCTGTTTGAGCTTGTAATGGCTCTGGAGGAAGAGTACGACGTGGAGATCCCCACAGAGGATCTGGAGCAGATCGCTACAGTAGGCGACGTGATTTCCTACATCGAGTCCCACAAATAAATCAGATAAGCAGTATATATTTCATCAGAATAAAAAGACGAAAAAAGAAAAAGAGGTTGTCAATATGAAAACAGAAGTAACGGAATTACTGGGAATTGAATATCCGATTATCCAGGGCGGTATGGCCTGGGTCGCTGAATATCACTTGGCAGCCGGCGTATCAAATGCCGGTGGGCTTGGACTGATAGGAGCAGCAAGCGCTCCGGCAGACTGGGTGCGCGAACAGATCAGAGAAGCAAAAAAACTGACAGATAAGCCTTTCGGCGTCAACATCATGCTGATGAGCCCGTACGCGGACGACGTTGCGAAGGTGATCGTGGAAGAAGGCGTAAAGGTGGTTACCACCGGAGCCGGAAGCCCGGAGAAATACATGAAGATGTGGAAGGAAGCAGGCGTAAAAGTCATCCCTGTTGTCGCCTCCGTTGCACTTGCAAAACGTATGGAGCGCTGCGGCGCTGACGCGGTTGTCGCAGAAGGGACAGAAGCCGGCGGACACATCGGAGAAAATACGACCATGGTCCTGGTACCCCAGGTGGTGGATGCGGTAAATATTCCGGTCATCGCTGCAGGCGGTATCGCTGACGGAAGAGGCATTGCCGCAGCGTTCATGCTGGGCGCAAAGGGCGTGCAGATGGGCACACACTTTGTTGTCACAGATGAGTCCCAGGTACATGAAAATTACAAAGAACGCATCATCAAGGCAAAAGATATTGACTCCCGTGTCACAGGCCGCACCACAGGACATCCGGTGCGCGCGCTGAGAAACGACATGACAAAGAAATATCTGGAGCTGGAAAATAAAGGCGCAGGCTTTGAGGAGCTGGAGCTTCTGACACTGGGCGGCCTTCGCAAGGCAGTTGTGGAGGGCGACGTGAAAAACGGAAGCGTCATGGCAGGACAGATCGCCGGCATGGTGAAGGAGAGAATGTCCTGCAAGGAGCTGATCGACAAACTGGTAAGCGAGACAGATACACTGATCAAAGGAGCGGGCTTTTATGAGTAAGATTGCATTTATTTATCCCGGCCAGGGCGCGCAGAAATGCGGCATGGGCCAGGATTTCTACGAGAACAGCGCTTCCGCGCAGGCTGTGTACGACATGGCTTCAGAGGTGCTGAAAGATAACATGGACATTGACATGAAAGACCTGTGCTTTCATGAGAACGATAAATTGGACCTTACAGAGTACACACAGGCAGCCCTTGTGACCACCTGTCTGGCCATGACAAAGCCGCTTGTCGAGGCGGGGATCCGCCCGGATGTGACAGCAGGCTTAAGTCTTGGCGAGTACTGTGCCATTGCGGCGGCAGGCGGCATGAAGGACGAGGACGCCATCCGCCTTGTGAGAAAAAGAGGCCTTCTCATGCAGAACACGGTTCCTGCAGGGGAGGGTGCCATGTGCGCCATCATGGGCATGACCGGCGAAGAGATCGAGGCAGTCACTGACGGCATGGAAGGCGTGTCTGTTGCCAACTACAACTGCCCGGGGCAGATCGTCATTACCGGGGAGACAAAGGCAGTGGAGGCTGCGGCAGAAAAGCTGAAAGAAGCCGGAGCAAAAAGAGCGGTCATGCTGAATGTCAGCGGACCTTTCCACTCCCCCATGCTGAAGAAGGCCGGGGAGGAGCTGGCGCAGGTGCTGGAAAGCGTGGAGCTGTCCCCTCTTGACGTGCCCTATGTGACAAACGTGACAGCGCAGCAGGTGACAGACATCAGCCAGACAAAAGAGCTTCTGGCAGAGCAGGTAAGCTCCTCCGTGCGCTGGCAGCAGAGCATGGAAAATCTCATCGCGGACGGCGTGGACACCTTCATTGAGATCGGGCCGGGCAGGACCCTTGCCGGTTTCATGAGAAAGATCAGCCGCGATGTGACGGTTTACAACGTAGGCACATGGGCCGATGTGGAGAAAGTGGCGGAAAGTCTGAAATAAAGTCGAAAAGCAAAAAGGAGGCAGGGGCGGTTAACCGTCCTGTACGAGAAAATGTTAGATGGAAAGATTGCAGTAGTAACAGGAGCTTCCCGCGGGATCGGAAGGGCCATCGCCCTGGAACTGGCTTCCCGGGGAGCCTTCGTGGTAGTCAACTACAACGGTTCAAAGGACCGGGCGGAGGAAGTGAAAAAAGAGATCGAGGCAGCCGGAGGAAAAGCGGAAGTCTATCAGTGCAATGTATCTGATTTTGAAAAATGCCAGGCATTTATCCAGGATGTCATCAAAACATACGGAAGACTGGATATTCTTGTCAACAATGCGGGCATCACAAGAGACGGACTTCTGATGAAGATGTCTGAGGCGGACTTTGACAGCGTCATCGAGACCAACCTTAAGGGCACTTTCAACACCATCCGCTTCGCGTCCAGACAGATGCTGAAGCAGAGAAGCGGCCGCATCATCAATATGTCCTCTGTTGTGGGCATTGCAGGCAATGCGGGACAGGCCAATTACGCCTCCTCCAAGGCGGGTGTTATCGGCCTTACAAAAGCCGTGGCAAGAGAGCTGGCTTCCAGGGGCATCACGGTGAACGCCATTGCTCCCGGATTTATCGAGACAGAGATGACGGAGGTTCTCTCCGACGCAGTGAAAGAGGCGTCTGTGGCCCAGATCCCTCTTGGAAGATTTGGAAAGCCGGAGGATATCGCAAAGACAGCGGCCTTCCTGGCTTCTGACGACGCGGGCTATATTACAGGACAGGTGATCCAGGTAGACGGAGGAATGGCGATATGATGAAGAGAAGAGTAGTTGTGACAGGGCTTGGGGCCATCACCCCCCTGGGAAATACAGTTCCCGAGTTCTGGGCGGGAGTAAAGGAAGGAAAGGTGGGCATCGCGCCTATCACGAAGTTTGATACCACTGAATATAAAGTAAAACTGGCGGCAGAAGTAAAAGATTTTGTGGCAAAAGACCGGATGGATTTCAAGGCTGCAAGAAGGATGGAGGCTTTCTCACAGTACGCTGTGGCGGCTGCAAAGGAAGCTTTCGACGACGCAGGCATTGACATGGAGAAAGAGGACTCCTTCCGGGCCGGCGTCATCATCGGCTCCGGTATCGGAAGCCTGCAGCAGGTGGAGTCCAGCTACGAGAAGATCAAGACAAAAGGCCCGGGCAAGGTAAACCCGCTGATGGTGCCCCTCATGATCTGCAACATGGCGGCAGGAAATGTTTCCATCCAGCTTGGCCTGCGGGGAAAATGCTCTAATGTGGTGACAGCCTGTGCCACAGGAACCCACTGTATCGGAGACGCCTTCCGGGCTATCCAGTATGGTGACGCGGACATTATGCTGGCAGGGGGAACAGAGAGCGCTATCTGCCCCACAGGAGTGGCAGGATTTACCGCCCTCACCGCCCTTTCCACCAACCCAGATCCGGCCACGGCATCCCGCCCCTTTGACAAAGACAGAGACGGCTTTGTTATGGGTGAGGGAGCAGGCGTAGTAGTTCTGGAGGAGCTGGAGCACGCAAAGGCAAGAGGAGCGAAGATCTACGCGGAGGTCGTGGGATATGGCGCCACAGGAGACGCTTACCACATCACTTCACCGGCAGAGGACGGCGCAGGCGCTGCCAAGGCCATGGAGCTTGCCATGGAGGAAGCGGAAGTTTCACCTTCCCAGGTAGAGTACATCAATGCCCACGGCACAAGTACACACCACAACGACCTCTTCGAGACAAGAGCCATCAAGAAGGCCTTTGGCGAGGCGGCGAAAGACGTGGTCATCAACTCCACAAAATCCATGATCGGCCATCTTTTAGGTGCAGCCGGCGGTGTGGAGTTCATCACTCTTGTGAAATCCGTGGAGGAAGGATTTATCCACCAGACCATGGGAACCGTGGAGACAGACGAGGACTGTGACCTTAACTATGCGGTAGGCGCTCCGGTGGAGAAGGAGATCCACTACGCCATGACCAACTCTCTTGGCTTTGGCGGACACAACGCAACCGTGCTGATCAAGAAATACGAAGAATAAAAAGAGGTGCGAGATCATGGAATTTGAGAACCTGTTAAAACTCATCCAGGCAGTCTCCGACTCAGAGCTGACCGGACTGAAATACGAAGAAAAGGGCGTAAAGCTCCATCTGACAAAAGAAAAAGAGACCATCGTCACAGCCCTGCAGGCGGCTGAGAGTCCTGTGGCGGTTCCGGCCGCACAGGCAGCAGCTCCCGCAGCGGCTGCACAGACTGACAAGGCAGCAGAAGAGAAGACATCTGCAGAGCCCTCCGGCAAGATCGTGAAGAGCCCTCTGGTGGGAACATTCTACGCAGCTCCGGCAGAGGATGCGGATCCTTACGTGTCTGTGGGAGACACGGTGAAAAAAGGCCAGGTCATGGCCATCGTGGAAGCCATGAAGCTGATGAACGAGATCGAGAGCGACTTTGACGGGACAGTGGAGGAGATTTACGTGGAAAACGGCCAGGCCGTGGAGTACGGACAGCCTCTGTTCCGCCTTTCATAGGAAATACAGGAAGGAGACAAAGAGCATGAACCATTTGGATATCAACCAGATCAAGGAGATCATTCCTCACCGCCATCCCTTCCTCCTTGTGGACTACATCGAGGACTATGAGCCGGGACAGTTTGCGGTAGGTTATAAATGCGTCACATACAGAGAGGATTTCTTCAAGGGACATTTTCCCCAGGAGCCGGTAATGCCCGGTGTGCTGACGGTGGAGGCGCTGGCCCAGGTAGGGGCTGTGGCCATCCTGAGCAAAGAGGAGAACAAAGGAAAGATCGCCTACTTCGGCGGCATCAATAAATGCAAGTTTAAAGGAAAGATCGTGCCGGGAGATAAAGTAAAGCTGGAGACAAAGATCATCAAGGCCAAAGGGCCTATGGGGATCGGAGAGGCCACTGCCAGCGTGGACGGCAAGGTGGTAGTCAGCGCGGAACTGACCTTTATGGTAGGATAGACTGACGGGAGGATGAAAGAGAAATGAGCCAGATGATCAAAAAAGTACTGATCGCCAACCGGGGCGAGATCGCGGTCCGCATTATCCGGGCCTGCCGGGAGATGGGGATTGAGACCGTGGCCGTCTACTCGGAGGCAGACAGGGAGGCCCTCCACACACAGCTTGCGGACGAGGCCATCTGCATTGGCCCGGCGCCCTCCACGGAGAGCTATCTGAGCATGGACCGGATCATCAGCGCCACCATCATTTCCGGCGCCGATGCCATCCATCCGGGATTTGGTTTTCTCTCTGAGAACAGCCGGTTTGCGGAGCTGTGCGAGCAGTGCAACATCACCTTTATCGGCCCCGGATCGGACGTCATTGCCCGGCTGGGAAACAAGCAGGAGGCAAGAAACACCATGGTGGCTGCCGGAGTACCGGTGATCCCGGGCAGCAAAGAGCCTGTGTACGATGCAAAAGAGGGGGCGAAGATCGCGGAGGAGATCGGCTACCCGGTGATCGTGAAGGCGGCTCTTGGAGGCGGCGGAAAAGGCATGCGCGTGGCGCAGACGCCGGAGGAGTTTGAGAGCAGCTTCCAGACAGCCCAGAAAGAGACGCAGATGGCGTTTGGCGACAATACCATGTACATCGAGCACTTTGTACAGCATCCCCGCCATATTGAGTTCCAGATCCTGGCGGACAGCCATGGCCATGTGATCCATTTAGGAGAGAGGGACTGTTCCATCCAGAGAAACCACCAGAAGATGATCGAGGAGTCCCCCTCCGTGGCTATCTCAGAGGAGCTCCGCCGGAAAATGGGGGAGGCTGCCGTGAAGGCGGCGAAGGCAGCCGGGTATGTGAATGCGGGAACCATTGAGTTCCTTCTGGAGAAGAACGGGAACTTTTACTTTATGGAGATGAACACCCGTATCCAGGTGGAGCACCCGGTGACCGAGTGGGTGACAGGCATCGACCTTATCAAGGAGCAGATCCGCATCGCCTCCGGAAGGGAGCTCTCCTACCGGCAGGAGGATGTGCATCTTACCGGCCATGCCATTGAGTGCAGGATCAATGCGGAGAACCCGGAGAAAGGCTTCCGGCCTTCACCGGGAACCATCACCGACATGTATCTGCCGGGAGGCAAGGGGATCCGGATCGACTCCGCCATCTACAGCGGCTACACCATACCCCCCTACTATGACTCCATGATCGCCAAGCTGATCGTGTGGGCGAAGAACAGGGACGAGGCCATCCGCAAGATGAGAAGCGCCCTGGGAGAAGTGATCATAGAAGGCATTGACACCAACGTGGACTATCAGTACGAGATACTGAACAACCCGGATTATATAGCCGGAGACATAGATATCGAGTTCATAGAAGAGCTTGAGAAAGCCAGGAAAGAAGCGTAAATATGAAGTTTGAGAATATGTTTAAAAAGACCAGATCCGCCTCCGGAAGAAAAGGCTATATCTCCCTGCGGGAGAAGCGCCCCGAGGTGCCCCAGGGGCTGCTGCGCAAATGCAACAAATGCGGCAGCGCCATCATTGCCGAGGACGTAAAGAGAGGCTACTATATCTGCCCGAAATGCGGAGGCTACTTCCGCGTCCATGCGTACCGGCGCATCGAGATGATTGCCGACGACGGTACTTTTGAGGAGTGGAACAAGGATCTTGTGGGAGAAAATCCCATGGACTATAAAGGATATTCGGAGAAGTTGGCAGCCGTGCAGGAGAAGACGAATCTCACCGAGGCGGTTGTGACAGGAAAGGCGGAGATCAACGGTCTGGAGACAGTGATAGGCGTCTGTGACGGCCGGTTCCTCATGTCCAGTATGGGAGAGGCCGTGGGAGAGAAGATAGCCCGGGCTGTGGAGCGGGCCACAAAGGAAAGGCTTCCGGTCATCCTCTTTGCCTGCTCCGGGGGCGCCAGGATGCAGGAGGGCATTATCTCCCTCATGCAGATGGCCAAGACAGCTGCGGCTCTGAAGCGGCACAGTGATGCGGGGCTTCTCTATATTTCCGTTCTGACAGACCCCACCACAGGCGGTGTGACGGCCAGCTTTGCCATGCTGGGAGATGTGATCCTGGCAGAGCCCAGGGCCCTCATCGGCTTTGCAGGCCCCAGGGTCATTGAGCAGACCATCGGACAGAAACTGCCCAAGGGCTTTCAGAGATCCGAGTTCCTGCTGGAGCACGGTTTCATTGACCGGATCGTGGAGAGGGAAGAACTGAAGACGGTTCTCTCCGAGATCCTGCAGATGCACCAGGAGAGCGGCAGGACGTATAAGAGAGGAGCTGCTTCTGAACGGGACGCTGCCCTGGAAGAGCAGATGGAGGCTCTGGCAGCTCCGGAAGAAGAGGAGCTGTCAGCCTGGGAGCGGGTGCAGATCTCCCGGATGAAGGACCGCCCGGTGGGATCGGACTACATCCAGACGCTGTTTACTGATTTCATGGAGTTCCACGGCGATCGGTATTTTGCAGATGACAAAGCCATCATAGGCGGTATTGCCAGATTTCACGGCCGTCCGGTGACTGTCATTGCCCAGGCCAAAGGAACCAGCACAAAGGAAAACATTGAGCGCAACTTCGGCATGCCTTCTCCGGACGGATACCGCAAGGCGCTGCGGCTGATGAAGCAGGCGGAGAAATTCGGCCGCCCGGTGATCTGTTTTGTGGACACCCCGGGAGCTTTCTGCGGCCTGGAAGCTGAGGAGAGAGGCCAGGGAGAGGCCATTGCCAGAAACATCTATGAGATGTCGGGACTGAAGGTGCCGGTGCTCTCTGTCATCATCGGAGAGGGAGGCAGCGGAGGAGCCCTTGCCATGGCTACTGCGGACGAGGTGTGGATGCTGGAGAATTCCGTGTATTCCATCCTCTCACCGGAAGGATTTGCCAGCATCCTGTGGAAGGACAGCACAAAGGCAAAAGAGGCGGCAGAGGTTATGAAGCTGACAGCCAGGGATCTTTATAAGGCGGGCATTGTGGAGAAGGTCATTCCGGAACCTGCCCACTATACAGTGCTGAACCTGGAGGAAGTGACAGACAGACTCTCGGAGGGCATGGACCGCTTCCTTGAAACATATGAAAGCATGTCGGCAGAAGAGCTGACCCAGAGGCGGTACGAGCGTTTCCGCCGGATGTAGGAGATCTGTATGGAAAGAAAACCATTGAAAGTGGGCGAAAAGGAGGCCAGGCTGCCTCTGATCCAGGGCGGTATGGGCGTGGGCATCAGTCTGGGAGGCCTGGCCGGAGCCGTGGCAGCAGAGGGCGGCGTGGGGCTCATCTCCACCGCCCAGATCGGCTTTCGGGAGCCGGATTTTGACCGGGACTCCCTGGGGGCCAATCTGCGGGCTTTGAAAAAGGAATTTGACAAGGCAAGGTCCCTCTCTCCGGAGGGGGTCATCGGCTTTAACATCATGGTGGCCAGCAGGTGCTATGAGGAGTACGTGAGGGCTGCCGTGAAGGCGGGAGCGGACATCATCATTTCCGGTGCCGGACTTCCCATGGACCTGCCCAGGGATGTGTCGGAGGCGGCCCGGGAAGCTGGAAGGGAGACAGAGCCTGCGCTGGCGCCCATTGTCTCCACAGAGAAAGCGGCCCGTGTGGTCCTCCGGTACTGGGATAGAAAGTACAGGAGGCTGCCGGACCTTCTCGTTGTGGAAGGCCCCCTTGCAGGGGGACACCTGGGCTTCACCGGGGAACAGTTGGAACAGTTTGCGGCGCCTGGGCAGGCGGACATTTCTCCCGCTTACGAGGAGGAGATAAGGGCCATCCTTCAGACGGTCCGCTCCTTTGAGGAGAAATACGGGCGGAAGATTCCGGTGGCTCTGGCAGGGGGCATCGACAACCGGGAGAAGGCGAAAAGGGCTTTCCTGCTGGGGGCGGACGCCATCCAGGTGGCCAGCCGTTTTGTCACCACAGAGGAATGCGACGCGGACATCCGGTACAAGGAGGCATACATCCATGCCGGGAAAGAGGACATCGTGATCGTGAAGAGCCCGGTGGGCATGCCGGGGCGGGCCATCCGGAACCGTTTTATGGAGCGGGTCATGGGAGGGGAGCAGATCCCCCACAGCCCCTGTCACAAATGTCTTCACACCTGCAATCCGGCAAAAATCCCCTACTGCATCACAGACGCCCTTATCTGTGCTGCTAAAGGAGAGGTGGAGGACGCCCTTCTCTTCTGCGGCGCTAACGCCTGGAAGACAGACAGGATAGAGACAGTGAGGGAAGTCATAGAGTCACTTCTGTAAGATCATAGAAAGGAAAATGTTCATGGAGGATGCATACAGGGCCATCAACGATATCCTTGTCAATCTGTTCCACGAGATATGGGAACTGGAGGAGAAGGCCATCATCACAGAGGAATTTAAAGATCTGACAAACAATGATATGCACGTCATTGAGGCCATCGGCCTGGGCGAGGGGAACAATATGTCCTCCATCGCCAGAAAACTGAATATCACCGTGGGTTCTCTTACGACAGCCATGAACAGCCTTGTGAACAAAGCCTACGTGGAGCGCCGCCGCAGCGAGAAGGACCGGCGGGTGGTCTACGTCAGACTGACAGAGAAGGGGATCAAAGCCTTCCATCACCACGAGGACTATCACCGGCAGATGACCCAGGCGATCCTGGACAAACTGACGGAGGATGAGATTCCTGTTCTTGTAAAGACACTGGAAGGACTGTCCGAATTTTTCAAAGGGTACAGTCAGAAAGTAAGATAGAGGAACACAGCAGGAGAAAGAGTATCGAGGGGTACTCTTTCTCCTTTTTGCATGATACAATGGATGTAGTGAAAGTGAAAGGAGGGCTCACTGTGGAATACAGGAGATTTGACAATACGATTGTTGCAAGAATTGACAAGGGAGAGGAAATCCTGGACCAGGTAAAAGAGATTGCTCTGAAAGAGGAAATAAAGCTGGCCTCCATCCAGGCGCTTGGAGCCATCAGCCAGTTTACAGCAGGTGTTTTTAAGACAGAGGAAAAGAAATACCTGGCCAATGAATTTGAGGGCAGCTTTGAGATCGTGTCACTGACAGGCACCATCAGCACCTTGGACGGGGAATTTTACGCGCATCTGCACATGAGCGCGGGAGACGAGAAGGGCCAGGTCTTTGGAGGACATCTGAACCGTGCGGTGGTCAGCGCCACCTGCGAGATGGTCATCACGGTCATTCCGGGGAATGTGGACAGAAAATACAGCGAGGAGATCGGATTAAATTTATTTCAGTTTTAAGAAGGTGACAGTATGTACCAGGAGGAAGTAAGAAAACTGCAGGAGATCATAGACGACAGCCGGCGGATCGTCTTTTTCGGAGGGGCCGGCGTCTCCACGGAGAGCGGGATACCGGACTTCCGGAGTGCGGAGGGCATTTACCATCAGCACTACAAATACGCGCCGGAGCAGGTGGTGAGCCACAGCTTCTTTAAAGCCCACCCGGATGTTTTCTATGAGTTCTATAAAGAGAAGATGATGTGTCTGGAGGCGGAGCCAAATGCGGCTCACAGGAAGCTGGCCCAGCTGGAGGAGGCAGGGCGCCTCACAGCGGTCATCACCCAGAATATCGACGGACTCCATCAGAAGGCGGGAAGTAAGAAGGTGTATGAGCTTCACGGCAGCATCCACAGGAACTACTGCCAGAAGTGCGGCCGTTTCTACGATGCGGCCTTTGTAAAGGAGGCCCCGGGCATTCCCAGGTGCGAGTGCGGAGGCATCATCAAGCCGGATGTGGTCCTCTATGAGGAGAGCCTGGACTCCATGACAATAGAAAAGAGCGTCCGTGCCATTGCGGAGGCGGACACGCTCATCATCGGGGGCACCTCCCTTGTGGTGTACCCGGCGGCCGGATTTATTGATTATTTCCGCGGCAGGCATCTGGTGGTCATCAATAAAAGCGCCACAGCCAGGGAAGTGGGAGCGGAGCTTTCCATATCGGCTCCCATAGGGGAGATCCTGGGACAGATCAAAGCGAAGTGATCCCCGGCCCCATGTTGGGGGAGAGGAAGGAGCGCACCAGGTCTGCGGCAAAGAGAGCGCACAAGATCACACACAGCAGCCTTTTCCGGGAGACGGACAGGCGGCTGAACTGCCCATCCAGCGCAGGGGCGGCGATGTAGATGATAAAGAGGCCGCCTGTGCCGAAAAGCAGCAGTCCTTCCAGGCAGACTCTGCCATGGATCTGGAAGAGCATGTCGCTGTAGTTCCACCAGCGGACACCGAACATGGTCTCCAGGAAGAGTCCGGCGAAATACTCCACTGTGCCGCACAGAACCACAATGAGGCCAAAAGACAGAAGCGGGCGGCTGCGCCATTTTTTCAGAAGCACCAGGATCAGCACGCCCCCTGTCCCGTAGATGGGAAGCCAGGGGCCGGCCATGAAGCCCCGGTTGAAGAACATGCCGTCCACCACCAGATGAAGGCCCACCTCCCAGAGCCAGCCGATGCCGGAAAAGGTAAAGAACATAAGGACAAGGGAGGACACAGAGTAGTCCTGCCGGCAGGACAGCGCGGGCCTGTGTGTGACCAGTATATTTTCTACGTAAGTAACGGCAGCTCTCATAAAAATCCCCTCCTGTAAAGTATATATAGAGTAAGTTTTCTTTTGTTGTATCCAGTATAAGAAAAAGATATAAAGATAAATGGCAGGAAATTATGAAGAATTTCAAAAGATTATGACAGAAAAAATGAAGGGAAGATACATCTATGGAAAGACATCTGGATTATTTTGAGATTGAAGGCTCCTACGGCGGAAGCCAAGACTGGTTTACCAATATCGTCATGCACGTGGGCGGCTGCGGGGCGGCCACAGCCTGTGACATCTGCATCTATCTGGCTCTGCGAAAGGGAATGAAGGGGCTGTATCCCGGTGACGCGGGCCGTCTCACAAAACAGGCCTACAAGGAGTTCAGCATGAAGATGAAGCCCTATCTGAAGCCCAGGGCAGGGGGCATCGACAGGCTGGAAACCTATATAGAAGGGTATGCCCGCTATCTTGCGGATCTGGGAAATGAGGACGGCAGAAGCCTTCACATGGAGCCCCTTCACGGGGAGACGGATGTGGAGGAGGCCAAAGCGGCGGTCAGAAGGCAGATTGACAAGGGGCTTCCCGTGCCGTATCTTCTGCTCTATCACAAGGACAAAAAGCAGTTCGGGGATTTTACCTGGCACTGGTTTCTTCTCACCGGCTATGAGGAGAGGGAGGGCCGGTTCTATGTGACGGCGGCCACCTACGGAGCTGCCACCAGGCTGGATCTCGAGGAAATGTGGGATACCGGGTATGAGAAAAAGGGCGGGATGGTGCTCTACGCCCTGGAAGATGGGAAATAAAAAAGGACCGGACGGTCCTTTTTTATTTTGCCCTGTATCTGATCAACAGCTTAGTCTACAAATTCAAATCCAACCTTTTCCAGGGTCTCGTCTACCCATGGACGGGGCCACTCGCCGCGGGTGTGGATGCCTTCCAGCTGTTTTTCCTCACCTGCGTGGTAGGCTCTTGCCTTCTCGGCCAGCTCTTTGGCGAACTCGGGTCTGATGGCGATCAGTCCGTCAGAGTCTCCCACGATGATATCCCCCGGATTGATGATGATGCCTGCAAAGGATACGGGGAAGTTCATTTCCCCCGGTCCGTTCTTGTAGGGCCCGTTGGGAGTCACGCCCTTTGCGTATACCGGGAAATCCATCTGGCTGAGAGCGTAGCTGTCGCGCACGCATCCGTCGATGATAATGCCTGCCAGACCTCTGGATTTCGCGTAGCTGCTCATGATCTCCCCGCATAAGGAGCGGCTCATGCTGCCCTTGTTTGCCAGGACGATGACATCCCCCGGCTGAGCCATATCCAGCGCCTTGTGGAACAGAAGATTGTCTCCTGCCGGTGCATTTACAGTAAAGGCGGTTCCCAGAAGCCGGGCCTTGGGGTTTAAGGGATAAATGCTGGCGTCTACCGCAGCAATCCTGCCGCACTGGTCATCAATGTTGGCTACCGGAATTCCGCGGAAAGCTTCCACCAGTTCCTTGTCCGGTCTCTCAAAGTTTCTTTTAATTCTGCATCCTACTGCCATTTTTCTAACCTCTTTCTTTTTGTAGCTTTATTTTTTCAGTTTCTCTACCGCGTCCTTTATCCTGCGGATGGCTTCCTGGAGATCCTCGTAGCTGCAGGCGTAGGACAGTCTCAGATATCCTTCCCCTTCAGACCCGAAAGCAGAGCCGGGAACCATAGCTACCTTTGCCTCCTCAAGGAAGTACTCGGCCACCTCCATGGAGGACATGCCCAGACTCTTGACATTTACAAAGATGTAGAACGCGCCCTGGGGATCATTGCAGCTGATACCGTCGATCTCATTGAGGGCTTTCACCGCGTAATCCTTCCGTCTCTGATACTCCTGGCGCATAGCTTCCACATCGTCCGCGCAGTCACGAAGAGCGGTCACAGCGGCCTCCTGTACAAAGGAGGAAGCGCAGGTGATGGTATACTGGTGTACTCTGACGCAGGCGGCGATAATGCCCCTGGGAGCGCACATGTATCCAAGACGCCAGCCGGTCATGGAATAAGCCTTGGAAAAGCCGCCCAGTGTGATGGTCCTCTCCTTCATGCCGGGAAGGGAGGCAATGCTGACATGTTTTGTATCGTCATAGACAAGCTGGCTGTAGATCTCATCTGCCACCACCAGAAGGTCATTCTTGATGGCAAGCTGGCTGAGCTTTTCCAGGGTCTCTCTGGAGAGAACGCCTCCTGTGGGGTTGCTGGGGTTGACGATGACGATCATCTTTGTCCTGTCTGTGATCTTGGACTCCAGCTCTTCCATATCGATCTGGTAGTTGTTCTCCTCTTTCAGATTGTATGTCACAGGGACAGCTCCCAGAGAGGACGGAACGTGAATGTAGTTCAGCCAAACCGGATTGGGCACGAGAACTTCGTCTCCGTCTTCCAGGAAGGCTGCCATGGAAGCGTAGGTGGCTTCGCCGACACCTACTGTCACAAGAACCTCATCGGCATCATACTGTACACCGTGATGCTCTGTTTCCCATTTAGCGATCTCTTTTCTCAGAGCCGGTATTCCGTAGTTGGAAGTGTAAAATACGTGCCCTGCCTTCAGACTCTCGTAAGCGGCCTCCTTGATCTTTTCCGGTGTGTCAAAATCCGGACGTCCGATTTCCAGGTGAATGACGTTTTCTCCTGCCTGCTGCATCTTTGTGGCCTTTTCCATTACTGCACGGATTTCGGAAAAAGGCAGGCTTTCCATTCGTTTTGCTGTCTTGTACTCCATAGCATCTCCTCCAAAGTATTGCAAAGTGTATTGTGAATTTATTACTATGGAAAAAATCGTAGCATCAGAAGAATGTAAAGTCAATTTAATAATTTGTATCTATAATATTAATAAAATTTATATTTAGTGGACGTAAATGAAAGTGAATAGCAGAGAGGATCTGCCCGGATTGCAGTATTTTTTCCTCTGTGCTACAATACCCAGGAAAGACAATTTCTGAAAAAACAGAAGAAATGAGGTAGACAAAAAATGGCAAATCCAGTCGTTACATTTGAAATGGAAAACGGAGATATCATGAAGGCGGAGCTCTATCCCGAGATCGCTCCCAACACAGTGAACAACTTTATCTCGCTGGTGAACAAAGGCTTCTACGACGGCCTTATTTTCCACCGGGTCATCAGCGGTTTTATGATCCAGGGCGGATGCCCCGACGGAACAGGCATGGGCGGCCCGGGCTACACCATCAAAGGCGAGTTCAGCCAGAACGGCTTTGCAAATGATCTGAAGCACACAGAGGGCGTGCTGTCCATGGCAAGAGCCATGCATCCGGACTCGGCAGGAAGCCAGTTCTTTATCATGCACAAGAACTCTCCCCATCTGGACGGCGCTTACGCGGCTTTCGGAAAGATCACAGAGGGCATGGATATTGTAAATAAGATCGCCCAGACTCCTACAGACTACAGCGACAGACCGCTGGAAGTGCAGAGGATGAAAAAGGTGACTGTGGATACCATGGGAGTGGAGTACCAGGAGCCGCAGAAGGCGTAGAGGTGACGTACACAGAATTAAAAGAAATGTGATGACCGGCAGGTAGAGGAGGAAATGAAAAGGAAAGTCCCAGACCTTGCAAAATAGAGCATAATCACTTAAAATAAGACACAGCATGTAAGCGCTGTGTCTTATTTTAATGGGAAAATCATTAGGATTTTCCCCATGGAGATGGAAAAACTGATATGAAACATAATATGATCCAGACAGAAAAGCTCATATTTGAATATGAAAAAAGAGATGAAGAAGGAAATGTCATCGGCACCTCCCGGGCCATCGATGAGGTGGATCTTGGCATAGAGGAAGGCCAGTTTATTGCCATTCTGGGCCACAACGGCTCCGGCAAGTCCACCCTGGCCAAACACATGAACGCCATTCTCGTTCCCACAGGCGGCACCATGTGGGTGGACGGCCGGGATACGAAAGATCCCCAGGAGCTGTGGAATGTGCGCCAGAGTGCGGGCATGGTGTTTCAGAACCCGGACAACCAGATCATCGGCACCGTAGTGGAGGAGGACGTGGGCTTTGGTCCGGAGAACTTAGGCGTCCCCACAGACGAGATCTGGAAGCGGGTGGAGGACAGCCTTAAGTCCGTGGGCATGATCGAGTACCGGCACCACTCGCCAAACAAGCTGTCCGGCGGGCAGAAGCAGAGGGTGGCCATTGCCGGCGTCATTGCCATGGAGCCAAAGTGCATTGTGCTGGACGAGCCCACCGCCATGCTGGACCCGGACGGACGGAAGGAAGTCCTGCGGACGGTGCGTGAGCTGCGCCACAGGAAGCATGTGACGGTCATTCTTATCACCCACTATATGGAGGAAGTGATCTACGCGGACCGGATCTTTGTCATGGACCACGGCCATATTGTCATGCAGGGAACGCCCCGGGAGATCTTCTCCCAGGTGGATACGTTAAAATCCTACCGGCTGGACGTCCCCCAGGTGACCATGCTGGCAGATGAACTGAGAAAGCGGGGGCTTGCTATCCCTGCCGGAATATTGAAAAAGGAAGAGCTGGTGGAAGCGCTATGTCGATTAAATTAGAACACGTCAATTATATATACAGTCCGGGCACAGCCTACGAGAAGAAGGCGCTCTCTGACATCTGCCTTGAGATCCCTCACGGGGAGTTTGTGGGCATCATCGGCCACACCGGGTCCGGGAAATCCACACTGACCCAGCATCTGAACGGTCTCATACGGGCCACCAGCGGCACGGTCTTTTACAACGGAGAAAACATTTACGCGGAAGGGTACGATATGCGGAAGCTCCGCAGCCAGGTAGGGCTTGTCTTCCAGTACCCGGAGCATCAGCTTTTCGAGGTGGATGTGCTGACGGATGTGTGCTTTGGCCCGAAGAACCAGGGGCTTACTCCGGAAGAATGTGAAAAGAGAGCCACAGAGGCGCTGCGCCTTGTGGGGCTGAAGGAAAAATACTGGAAATCCTCCCCCTTTGAGCTGTCCGGCGGACAGAAGAGGCGGGCGGCCATTGCAGGAGTCCTGGCCATGCGCCCCGGCGTCCTTGTGCTGGACGAGCCCACTGCCGGCCTGGATCCAAAGGGCCGGGACGAGATACTGGACCAGATCGCATACCTGCACAGGCAGAGCGATATGACAGTGATCCTTGTGTCCCACAGCATGGAGGATATTGCAAAATACGCGGACCGGATCATTGTCATGAACAAAGGCAGGATCCTGTACAACGACACACCGAAACAGGTATTTTCCCATTACCAGGAGCTGGAGAAGATCGGTCTTGCAGCCCCCCAGGTCACTTACATCATGCACGATATAAGAGAGGCCGGGTTCGACGTGGGGGTGACGGCCACCACAGTGGAGGAGGCTGCGGACGAGATCATGGAGGCTGTGAAGAAAAGGCGGGGGAGTGTATAGATGATAAGAGACATTACAATAGGACAATATTATCCGGCCCAGAGCATCCTGCACCGCCTGGACCCGAGGGTGAAGCTGGTGGGGACGCTGCTCTATCTGATTTCCCTGTTTCTCTTCAACAGTATTCCCGGGTATCTGGTGGCCACCATTTTCCTTGTGGCCATCATACGCATGTCAAAGGTACCTTTTTCCTATATCATGAAGGGCATGAAGCCCATTATCATGCTGCTGATGATTACGGTTCTTTTCAACCTCTTTCTCACAAGAGGCGGAGAGACGCTGTTCCACGCCTGGATCTTTACCATCACGGAGGAGGGCCTGCGGACCGCGGTATTTATGGCGATCCGTCTGATCTATCTGATCGCCGGCTCATCGCTGATGACCTTTACCACGACGCCCAACGCGCTGACAGACGGCATCGAGAGCCTTCTGCATCCTCTTAATAAGATCCATGTGCCGGTGCACGAGGTGGCCATGATGATGTCCATCGCCCTCCGGTTTATCCCCATCCTTCTGGAGGAGACGGATAAGATCATGAAAGCCCAGATCGCAAGGGGAGCAGACCTGGAAAGCGGCAACATCATCCAGCGGGTGAAAAGCATGATCCCCATTCTGGTGCCCCTCTTCGTATCCGCCTTCCGCCGGGCCAACGACCTTGCCATGGCCATGGAGGCCAGGTGCTACCGGGGAGGGGAAGGGCGCACAAAAATGAAGCCTCTGCGGTACAAAAGCAGGGACCGGATGGCTTACATTGTCATGGTCGTGTATGTGGTGGCAGTGGTGGTCATCGGAAGGTACGTGCCCTTCCACATATGGATCTTTTAGGATGGATTTTCCGGGGCATGTGTGAGTGTCCCGGCATCTTTTAGAGAGGAAAAGAGACTTGAGACGTATAAAGCTGACAGTGGCCTACGATGGCACAAACTACTGCGGCTGGCAGATCCAGCCCAACGGGATCACCATTGAGGAGATCCTCAATAAAAAACTCAGTGCCCTCACAAAGGAGGACATCCGGGTCATTGGCGCAAGCCGCACCGACTCCGGCGTCCACGCCCTGGGAAATGTGGCGGTCTTTGACACGGAGAGTACCATTCCGCCGGAGCGGATGGCACTGGCTCTGAACCAGAAGCTGCCGGAGGACATTGTGATCGTAAAGTCCCAGGAAGTGCCCCTCTCCTGGCATCCCAGATACCAGGACAACATCACCAAGACTTACGAGTACCACATTTACAATGCCAGGACGGCCAATCCCATGAAAAAGCGCACCAGCACCTTTGTGTACGTGCCTCTGGATGTGGAGAAGATGAGGAAGGGTGCAGCTTATCTCGTGGGCCAGCACGATTTTGCCAGCTTCTGCTGTATCCGCACCAACACAGAGGGCACGGTGCGGCGCATCGACAGCCTGGAGGTGGAGGAGCGTCCCTGCACGGAAGGAAACTTCTCCTACAGGGAGGCGGAGGCAAAGGAGATCGTCATCCGCGTCAGCGGCAACGGCTTTCTCTACAACATGGTCCGCATCATCGCCGGCACCTTGATCCGGGTGGGGCGGGGCTTTTACGAGCCGGAAAAAGTAAAAGAGATACTGGAAGCGCGGGTCCGCACCGAGGCCGGTGTGACGGCGCCGCCCCAGGGACTGGTTCTTATGGAGATCCGGTACGGGGAGGAGTGACCTGCAGGAAATACGGGAGTTCCGCTTTGCGGAGCTCCTTTTTGCGTGATTTGAGAGGAGGAAATCTTTCCTTTGAGGCTGCTAGGGCAGCTATTCTTATTTATCATCATCCGGCGCATGTCCGGGGCGGTTTCCGCCAGAACCATTCCTTTTTACAAAGTCTGCAGACAAGGGAAAAAGTTGCAGTACGTTGTCTTTATGTCTATAATTGAGGTATAATATTTCTATGAGTATGACCAGAAAAGTAAATATTGTAAATGTGGATGACTCAGAATATCCCACCGCTGACCGGGAGTATAAGGACCGGCTTGTATTCAGCAATAAGGAGGATCTTCTGTCTCTGTACAATGCCGTGTCCGGCACAGAGTACGAGGATCCGGACGAGCTGGAGATCAACACGCTTGGCAATGTTCTCTATCTGTCCATGAAAAATGATATTTCATTTCTTGTCAGCGGCACCTTGAACCTGTACGAGCATCAGAGTACCTGCAATCCCAATATGCCTATGCGGGGGCTTCTATATTATGCAAAGCTGTACGAAAAGATCATTGCACGGAACAATATCAACATCTACGGCTCCAGCGCAAAAACCTTTCCATTCCCACAGCATATTGTGTTTTACAATGGTACGGACAGCCAGCCGGACCGGACGGTCCTTCGTCTGTCTGACCTTTTTGAGAAGGGCGGGGAGGGGAGAACTCCGGCCCTGGAATGCACCACGGTAATGCTGAACATTAACTATGGCCATAACCGTGAGCTTATGGAAAAATGCCGCAGGCTTAAGGAGTACGCGATTTTTGTGGACAGGGTGCGGAAAAAACTGGAGGCAAAGAAGCCTCTGGAAGAAGCGATCATGCAGACGATAGACGACTGCATCCGGGATGAAATTCTGAAGGACATCTTAATCCAGCAGAAGGCGGAGGTAGTACAGATGATACTGGAGACATTTGACCAGGAGAAGTATGAGAAAGCAGTGAAAGATGAGGCTTTTGAAGACGGAAAAGCAGAAGGATATAAGCTGAGACTGGTAGACATGGTAAAGAAAAACTGGCCAGGGGAAAGACGGCGGAGGAGATCGCCCAGGACCTGGAGGAGAGCAAAGAGACGATCCAGGAGATTATTGACCGGATTTAACCTGCAGAAAGTGAGCCTGGCGGCTTGACATAGGTAGATATTCGATATACTATATAGATAGTCGATATATCGAACATCTATATGAATGACTCCCCTGTATGGGGGAAAAGGAAAGGAGGCCGGGTTTATGGCAGTGGAAAAGAGTCTGATTTCCGGGAGCACAGCTATGCTCATTATGAAACTTCTGGAAGAGAAGGATATGTACGGCTACGAGATGATCGAGACGCTGCGTGAGAAATCAGAGAATGTGTTTGAACTGAAAGCGGGAACTCTGTACCCTCTTCTGCACACGCTGGAGGAAAAAGGATATCTCACCTCCTGGGAGCAGGACGCCGGTGGGAAGACGCGGAAATACTACGGGCTCACAAAGGCCGGAAAAAAACAGCTTGCGAAAAAAGAGGAGGAGTGGAAGGAGTATTCCAGGGCTGTGGTGAAAGTTCTGGGAGGTGCATGCCATGAATATGCATAGCTACCTTGAAATTGTGTCGGAACAGATCCGGTGCAGGCGGGCAAAGCAGATGATCCTGGAGGAGCTTGAGGGCCATATCGAGGATCAGAAGCTGGATTACATGGCAGATGGAATGAACACTGCTGAGGCGGAAGAGGAGGCTGTGCGCCAGATGGGAGACCCAGTGGAGACAGGGATGGAGCTGGACCGGATACACAGGCCCAGGATGGACTGGAAACTGGTGGCGGTGATCGTTGTGCTGAGCCTGGCAGGCCTCTTTCTGCAATGGATGACCTACCAGCAGCCAGACTCCGCCTACAAGGCTGTGGAGGTATGGCGACAGGGAAAGTACATGGCCCTGGGAGTTCTGATGATGACTGGGATCTGCCTGGCAGATTATACGGTGATAGGGAAGTATGCTTTCCGCTTCTGGATCTCTGCCATCGGGATCAATGCGGGCTGTAAATTGCTGGCATGTGCTGAACCGGGCCGCTTTTTTCTGAATGGAGTAAGCTGGTTCTGGACCACGTCCTGGTTCTGGGGTTCGCTGATCCTCCCGGCTTACGCTGCTGTTGTGTGGCGCAGCGGGCTGGAGGGGAAAAAAGGACTTTTCAAAAGTGTGGCGTGTCTGGGGGTGTCGGCTGTTGTATGGCGGGCTGTTCCCGGCAGCGGATTTGTGGCGGCGGTGTTCACGCTGATCGGAGCGGTCCTTCTGCTGGCAGCAGTGGGAAAAGGCTGGTTCGGGAAAGAGGTGAGATCTCTGACCATGCGCGCAGGCATTGCCCTGGCCGCGGTTTTTCTTCTGGTCTGCGCAGTCAGTTATGGAAGTGCATACCTGGAGCAGCAGGCCGGTTACCAGGGTGGAAGCGGGCAGAATGTATACGGAATATCCTACGAGGAAGTAAGAGAGGATATGAAAGAGCTGGCCTTATCGGACCGGGAGGGAGAGGATCTTACCGGGACAGAGCTGGAGTGGAGCAGATTTGACGCCAGAAGTACGTTTCTGTGGATGTATATGCTCCGGTATCTGGGAAGTTTTTCGGTCGTTGTACTGACTTTTCTTGTGGGAGTGTTTCTGACATTGCTTATCAGAACGGTCCTGGGACAGCGAAACCGGCTGGGCTTTCTGCTGGGGCTGGCGGCTGTGCTGTTCCTTTCTGTGCAGGTAGTATGGTATATCGGAATGAATGCAGGCGTTTTTCCGGTGACAGAAGCCTACATGCCCTTCTATACCCAGGGAGGGGCCAACCTGTGCGTGACTTATTTCTATGCCGGTATCCTTCTCAGTATATACCGGAACAGCAGCGTGGTGAAAAATGAAAGGTAAAACAGAAGTCAGAGGTTGACAGCCAGAGGGGTCTGTGCTATTTTGTACAGGAAGAATGTACATGCAAAGGGGTGAAAGGATGAAGAATTTCTGCAGATAATATATGAAGTTCATATAGGCGTGACAGATCCGCCGGGGAAGGAACCGCGGTGGACATGTTTTATGCGCATGCAGAAATGAAAATCCTTGTATCCAGATAAATAGAATCCGTAAGAGTCGCGCAGGGCGCAGCTTTGTATGGAAAGAGACTCCGGATGGAGTTTTTCGGGCACGGGAATTTTCCCGTGCTTTTTTGTATGCGCTTTGAAAAGGAGGGATCACACAATGTCAATGATACAAGTCAGTCATCTGACGTTCTGCTATGAGGGAGGAATGGAGCCGGTTTTTGAGGACGTGTCCTTCAGAATTGATACGGACTGGAAGCTGGGACTTACCGGCAGAAACGGGCGGGGAAAGACGACGCTTCTTAAGCTCCTCATGGGAGCATATGAGTATACTGGAAGTATCCAGGGGGATGTGCAGATGGAGTATTTTCCTGTCCTGGTGAAAGATGGGAGCAGGGATGTCATAGAGGTGCTGGAGGAGGCGGACCCGTCCTGCGAACTGTGGAAAATCTGCCGGGAGCTGACCTGCCTGGATATGGATCCGGGGATCCTGTACAGACCTTTTGACTCTTTAAGCGGCGGGGAGCAGACCCGGGTTATGATGGCCGGGCTCTTTGCCAGAGAGAACGCCTTCCTGCTGATCGACGAGCCCACCAATCATCTGGATATGGAGGCCAGGGAGAGTATGATGCGCTATCTGCAGGGAAAGAAAGGCTTTATCCTCGTGTCCCATGACCGGTATTTTCTGGACGGGTGTGTGGATCACATCCTGTCCATTAACCGGTCAGATATAGAGGTCGTCCGAGGGAATTTTACCACATGGCAGGAACAGAAAGAGAAGAAAGATACTTTTGAGCTGGGAGAGAATGAAAAACTGAAAAAAGATATCCGGCGCCTGGAGGCAGCGGCTGCCCGCACGGAAAAGTGGTCGGACGCTGTGGAGAAGACAAAGACCGGAACAAAGATCGGAGGGCTGAAGCCGGACCGGGGAGCTATCGGCCACAAGGCGGCCAAAATGATGAAGCGCTCCAAAAGCATGGAGAACAGAATGCTGACGGCAGCGGAGGAAAAAAGGAAGCTACTGAAAAATGTGGAGACGGCGGAGGATCTGAAGATCTGTCCTCTTACACATCACAAAAACAGGCTGGTGCTTATGGAGAACGTCACCCTGTCCTACGGCAGCCGCAGGGTGCTGGAGGGGCTTGGCCTGCATGTGGACCAGGGAGAGAGGGTGCTTCTTTCGGGGCGCAACGGCTGCGGGAAATCCAGTGTGCTGAAAGCGGTTCTTACGTCCTGGATGGATGGTGAGGAGGCCGGCGGGATGCAGGCGGCTTTGCCGGCAGAAGCAGGGGAGCTGCGGATCACCGGCGGACGCATCCAGCTTGCCCCCGGGCTTGTCATATCCTATGTGCCCCAGAACCCTGCCGGCCTGTCGGGTGATTTGAGGACTTATGCAAAAAACAGAGGCCTCTCCCTGTCTCTTTTCATGGCGCTTCTTCGGAAGATGGATTTTTCCAGGCTGCAGTTTGAGAAGAAGATGGAGGACTACAGTCTGGGGCAGAAAAAGAAAGTGCTGATCGCAGCCAGCCTCTGTGAGCAGGCTCACCTGTATATATGGGATGAACCCATGAACTATATCGATATCTTTTCCAGGAGACAGATTATGGAGCTGATACAGAGATACAGCCCCACCATGCTCCTGGTAGAGCATGACAGGGATTTTGCCGATCATGCGGCCACGAGAATGGCAGGGCTGTAAATACAGCGCGTATGTAAAAAGTATGTAAGTGAAGAAAGGTATGTCAGATGGAAGACAGGTCTGTCTTTCCGATCATCATGTTCAAGATCTCGATATCCGTCTGGCGCATACCTTCCCGGCCCATGTATCCGATGGTCTTTACCGTGTCCTCAGCCGTGTCCATGGCAAGTCCTTCGCCGGCCTCAAAGCGGAAGCCTTTCATGGCCAGGCTGTGGCCCAGGAAGGCGGCCTGCAGGGAGGAGAAGATTTTGGCGGCGCAGCTTGGCTTTGCGCCGTCGCAGGTGATGCCGCCGGCATTGACAATGGTGTTGATCACTGTGTTCTCGATCTGTTCCGCGGTGCCGCCGCACAGGTAGGTAATTCCCGCGCCTGCTCCGGCTGCCGCGCAGACAGCTCCGCAGTAGGCGGACAGGGGACCGATATAGCGCTTCTGATCCTGGGCTGTCAGATTGGAAATGCACAGGGCCCGCAGAAGCTTCTCGTGTGATGCGCCGGTGGAGCGGGCGTATTCAATCACCGGGAGAGAGCAGGTCATGCCCTGGTTGCCGGAGCCGGAGATGATGATCACCGGCAGGGAACAGCCGCTCATGCGGGCGTCTGATCCGGCGGCGGCTCTGGCTATGGACTTCCAGCGCACATCCTGGCCGAATGTTTCCAGGATCGTCCGGCCCACGCCGGCGCCCCAGTTGTTTTTCAGCCCTTCCTCAGAGATGGCCATGTTGTACTCGATCTGGCGCTCCAGACAGTCCTTTACCAGATCCAGATCCACTTCCTCTGCAAATGTGATGATATCATTTAGATTAAGAAGGGATTTGTCTGTCAGAGCCTCCTGGGAGACGGCTTCTTTCTCAAAAAGAACAGCGCTGTTCCGGGAGATGAAGGTAATGTTTGTGTGGGTCTGCTCGATCCGCACAACAGCGGTTTCCGCCCCTTTAAAAGCGTGGATTTCAATATAGAGGTTGGGAACCCCTTCCTTGAGAAGGCAGGTGCAGAAGCGGTCTTTCAGAAGCGCGGCCGTGCGCTCCCTGTCTTTTTCCTGGACGCTCTCCAGCACCTCCAGCTCCTTGGAGGCATCCCCGCCGGCAGCGCCCAGGATGACAGCGGCTTCCACGCCTTTGAGACCTCCCGAGTTGGGCACTTTGACGCCTTTCACATTCTTGATGATGTTGCCGCTGCACAGGGCTTCCATACGGTCCGGAAAATCGCCCAGCACGTCCACGGCTTTGGCGGAAGCGTAGGCAAGAGCGATAGGCTCCGTGCATCCCAGGGCGGGCACAAGCTCCGTCTTCAGTATTTTCACATAACAATCATAGGTTTTCTGGTTCATGTATACATTCCTCTTTGTATTTGAAATTTTACTAAAGCTACTATAACAAAAAAGGGAAAGGTGTACAATCCATCTCCGGCCGGAATTTTCCCAAAAAGGATTGTGATGCGGGAGGGCCTGTGTTACATTCTAAGCAGGATATGTCAGAAGCAGATCAAAGAGAGGGAGAAAGATATGGATAAAAAAGCGAAAATACTTGTGGCGGACGATGAAAAAGAGATACGCGGCATACTTGGCATGCTCCTTGCGGAAGAGGGGTATGAGGTGGTGGAGGCGGCAGACGGCCAGGAGGCGGTGAACCTGGCGGATGACACCATTGACCTCTATATCCTGGATGTAAACATGCCCGGAATGTCCGGGTTCGCGGCCGGGATGGAGATACGAAGGAACTACTATGCGCCCATCATTTTTCTCACTGCATACTCCGGCGAGGCGGACAAGAGAATGGGTTTTGATGCGGGGGCGGACGACTATATGGTGAAGCCGTTTTCCAATGCAGAACTTCTGATGCGGGTGGGAGCGCTGCTGCGAAGGAGCCGAGACTATGCAAGAATGCAGTACAAGGCGGAGGAGGCGCCGGCAGATGAACTGACTTACAAAGATCTGAAACTGGACACGGACCGCCAGTCCGTCTGGAAAGACGGGAAGATGATTATTCTGACGCACACAGAGTACCGGATTCTGGAGCTGCTTATCAGCCACAGGAAAAAGATCTATTCCCTGGACAATATTTACCAGAGCGTCTGGGAGGATGACGCGGTAGGGGATACAACGATCATGGTACATATCAAAAACATCCGGAAAAAGCTGGGGGATGATTCCAGAAATCCAAGGTATATCAAGACGGCCTGGGGAAAGGGGTACTATGTGGAATAAAAAGGGAAAAAAGCCGGCCAGGGCGAAGAAACTGGCGGGAGAGATTTTTGAGTATCTGGTGCTGTCGGTCATTGTGGCTGTCTTTACTTTTTTCTTCCTTTATCTCACCTCCCAGTCCATTGTGGAGGTCTACCTGGACAGAAGGCAGATCATTCCCGAGGGGATCGTGTATGCGGCTATAGGGGTCTGGCTGAGAGGAGTGTGCATTGCCGCGGCTGTGATCGTGTTTGTCATTCTGTTCCTTCTTCTTCTGGGGCGGAGACTCTCCTATCTGATACAGATCATAAACGGCGTGGAGAGCATGCAGAAAAGAGAAGATGTACAGATCCCGCTGGAAGGAGATGATGAGCTGACCCGGCTGGCAGAGAGCATCAATTACCTTACAGCCACCAGAAAGGAGATCAGCCGGAGAGAGCAGGAGATGAAGGATGCAAGGGAAGCTTTCATACGTTCCCTCTCCCACGATATCCGCACGCCTCTTACCTCTGTCCTGTCCTACACGGAACTGCTGGAAAAAAGAGAGACAGTCACGAAGGAAGAGATGCACAGCTACATGGAGCTTGTCCGGTCCAAAGCCATACAGGTGAAAGAGCTGATGGATCAGCTTCTGGACGGGCGATCCGGGACATGGGAGAAGGTGGAAGATATCCGCTTCCTTGCGGAACAGCTTGCCGCCGGGTGGGAGGAGCTGCTGGAGGAGCGGTTTACATGCAGGACCGATCTCTCCGGGTGTGGTTCTTTCCCGGGGCGGGCGGACATATCTGCCCTGCGTCGCATCGTGGATAACCTTATTTCCAATGTGGAAAAATATGCAGATCCGGGCAGGGAAGTGGTGCTTGTCATAGAGAGCAGAGGGAACGAGCTGAGGATTCTCCAGGAAAATGGGATCCGCAGGACAGAGGGACAGGTGGAGAGCAGGCAGATCGGCCTGGAGAGTATAAAGGAGACCGCGGCTGCCTACGGCGGAGAGGTACAGGCCGGCCCCGAGGGAAATGTGTTCCGGATCAGAATTACATTAAATATTCCGGCGCTTCTTTAGAATTCTTCAGGATCATATGCCAGGTTTCTTTATAAAGCCATGATATTCTGTATACCAGAAAGGGATATGAATCCCGCCTCCCGGAAGGGAGGTAAACAATAAATGTATACCAGGAGGAAATAAGAATGGCATTAGGATTATTATTAATTTTTTATGTAGGAATCAGTGTGATCAGCATCGGAGGGCTTCTCGGCCTGTACCTTGTAAAGGGAGAAAAGGTAAAAAAAGTACTCTTTTATCTTATGTCTGCGTGGGGCATCGCTCTTTCGGCGCTTCAGGCAATTTCTCTTCCGACGAACTGGATTGCTCAGCGCGTGATGGGGCTGGCCCCCGGCGTTCTGTGCATCGCGGCTCTGATCGTGCATCTGAAAGCCGGAAACGGCAGACAGAAGATGGCGGCATACCTGCTTCTGACGGTGGCCGTGGCAGCAGATGTTCTGCAGTTTATAATTCGATAAGATTTTTCGCGGAGACTGAATTTTTCAGTCTCCGTGTTGTTTGTACAGGCAGAGTATACTATAATGTTCTCAGCACAGTCTGTCCGGAGGGGACAGTGGAAGGAGAAAGAGATATGCGTATCAAAAATGTAAAAGTATACAGGGAAGATAAATCTTTTGAAGAAGGGGAAATCTGTATCAGAGACGGGCTTTTTGCCGCTCCTGGGGAAGAGACGGAAAATTCCGGGGAACAGGAAGAGACGCTGGACGGGGAAGGATGCTATGCCATTCCCGGCCTCATAGATATCCACTTTCACGGATGCATGGGGCATGATTTCTGCGACGGCACAGAGGAGGCCATAGAGGAGATCGCAAAATACGAGGCCTCTGTGGGCGTTACAGGCATCAACCCGGCTACTATGACGCTGCCTGTGGAGGAACTGGAGGAAATCCTGGCCACAGGAGCCGCCTACGGCAAAAAGCAGCAGGCCCAGCCGGATCCGGCGAGGGCGGACTTCCTCGGCGTGAATATGGAAGGCCCCTTTATCAGTGAGGAGAAGAAGGGAGCCCAGGACGCCAGAAATATCCGTCTCTGTGACGTGGAGATCTTCCACCGTTTCCAGAAGGCGGCGGAAGGGACGGTCAACTATATCGGCGTTGCGCCGGAGAAGGAGGGCGCCCTGGAGTTTGTGGAGGCAGTGAAAGATGAAGTCCATGTGTCACTGGCCCATACCAATGCGGACTATGACTCTGCAAAGGCAGCTTACGACAGAGGAGCCTGCCACGCAGTGCATTTATATAATGCCATGCCGGCCTTTACACACCGCGCTCCCGGCGTGGTGGGAGCAGTGGCGGACAGCCCCCACGTGATGGCGGAGCTGATCTGTGACGGCGTGCACATCCATCCGGCGATGGTCCGGGCTACCTTTAAGATGCTGGGCGAAGACCGGATCATTTTCATCAGCGACAGCATGCGGGCCACAGGGATGCCGGACGGGCGGTACACTCTGGGCGGACTGGATGTGGATGTGAAAGGAAACCACGCCACCCTTGTGTCTGACGGGGCTCTGGCAGGCTCTGCCACCAATCTTATGGACTGTATGCGCACGGCTGTAAAGAAGATGGGCATTCCTCTGGAGACAGCCGTGGCCTGCGCCACCATGAACCCGGCAAAAAGCCTGGGAGTTTACGAGACCAGAGGCTCGATCACACCTGGAAAGAAGGCGGATCTTGTGCTTCTTGATAAGGATCTGCGTCTGAAGGCTGTCATCAAGGATGGAAACGTACTGACAGAGACAGGAAGGTAGAAGTCATGGAAGAGAAGAAAAAAGGAGGAAGAGGGGGCTGCCTTGTCTGCGGGCAGGAGCTTGTGTACTGCCAGGAGGCGGTGGACATGACCTGCGTCTTCTGCGGGAAAAAGGAGAAGAGCCACGCTTCCTGCCGGGAGGGTCACTATGTCTGTGACGCCTGCCACGCGAAGAAAGGATTGGAAGCGATACGGGCCCTGTGCCTGGAGACTTCCCTTAAGGATCCTGTGGCCATTGTGCAGCAGATCATGGCGGATCCTTATATATACATGCATGGGCCGGAGCATCACGTGATGGCAGGGGCAGCTCTCCTTACCGCCTGCCATAACTGTGGAGCCGGGCTGGATCTGGAGGAGGCCCTCCGGCAGATGGAAGAGCGGGGCAGCCAGGTCCCCGGCGGCGCCTGCGGGTTCTGGGGATGCTGCGGCGCAGGGGTGAGCACCGGTATTTACATGAGTATTCTCACCGGAGCCACGCCTCTATCGGGAAATTCCTGGGGGCTTTCCAACCGGATGACAGCCAGGGCGCTGGATGCCATCGGCAGGATCGGCGGCCCCAGATGCTGCAAGAGGGATACCTTTACGGCGTTAAAGGAAGCGGCTCTTTTGACAGAGGAAGAGCTGGGTATTCAGATGGAACTGCCGGAGGAGATTATCTGCACATTTTCCGAGGAGAACCAGCAGTGCCTCCGGAAGAAATGCCCTTACTATAAAGGGAAAGTGTGACAGGCTGCCCGGGCGATTTTGCCAAACAGGCTTGACAAATGCAGCCGGATAGGCTAGGATGACAGTCAGACAGAAACATACACAAAAGGCTTGGAAAAGAACAAGTAGTATCCGGGACACCCGTACAGAGAGCAGCCGGCTGCTGAGAGGCGCACGAAGGAACCGTATACGAATACGTCTTGGAGCCTCACACCGAACACCGGGAAGGAAGCGGAAGCCAGACAGAAGGCGGAAGCGGATCGGCAAGTAGGCTGTGACGGGTTGGCGCGCGTTAAAGTGCCAGGCTGTGATCCGAAAAGTAAGACACATGTGGATCTGACAGGGGGAGCAGCCGGATGAGGCCGGTGCCGCGAGGCACAGGTGAAGCAAGGTGGTACCGCGATAAGAGAATTCGCCCTTACTGTGAAAACAGTAAGGGCTTTTTTTTGACCACTTTGCGGTATTGCGGGAAAGAAGCAAAGTATAAAAAGAGTAAAGGAGAAAAAACATGGAAATTTACGAAGAACTGCAGGCAAGAGGGCTCATAGCCCAGGTGACAGACGAGGAGGAGATCCGGGAACTTATCAATAACGGAAAGGCAACTTTTTATATCGGATTTGACCCCACAGCAGACAGCCTTCATGTGGGACATTTTATGGCGCTGTGTCTGATGAAACGCCTCCAGGAGGCAGGCAACCGGCCCATCGCCCTGATCGGCGGGGGAACCGGATACATCGGAGATCCCTCCGGAAGATCTGACATGCGCTCCATGATGACGCCGGAGCAGATCCAGCACAACTGCGACTGTTTCAAGAAACAGATGAGCCGGTTTATTGATTTCTCCGACGGCAAGGCTCTCATGGTGAACAATGCGGACTGGCTTTTAGATCTCAATTACATTGATCTGCTCCGGGAAGTCGGCCCCCACTTCAGTGTAAACCGTATGCTGACAGCAGAGTGCTACAAGCAGAGAATGGAGAAAGGATTAAGCTTCCTTGAATTCAACTACATGATCATGCAGAGCTACGACTTCTACGTACTGTACCAGAAGTACGGCTGTAACATGCAGTTCGGCGGGGATGACCAGTGGAGCAACATGCTGGGCGGTACAGAGCTGATCCGCCGCAAGCTGGGCAAGAACGCCTGCGCCATGACCATCACTCTGCTCCTCAACTCCGAGGGCAAGAAGATGGGCAAGACCCAGAGCGGCGCCGTGTGGCTTGATCCCAATAAGACATCACCTTTCGAGTTCTACCAGTACTGGAGAAATGTGGCGGACGCGGACGTGCTGAAGTGTATCCGTATGCTGACATTCCTGCCGCTGGAGGAGATCGACAAGATGGACACCTGGGAGGGCGCACAGCTTAATACGGCAAAAGAGATCCTGGCATACGAGCTGACCAAGCTGGTACACGGCGAGGAAGAGGCCGCAAAGGCACAGGAGTCCGCAAGAGCGCTCTTCAGCCAGGGGGACGCAGCCAACATGCCTACCACAACCCTTACAGAAGGGGATCTGGAAGATGGCGCTATGGATATTCTGACCATGCTTGTGAAGGCAGAGCTTGTGCCTTCCAAATCTGAGGCCAGAAGAGCCGTGCAGCAGGGCGGCGTGTCCGTGGACGGCGAGAAGATCACCAACATTCACGAAGTGTTTACAGCGGACGCATTCAAGGCAGGCGTTGTGCTGAAGAAAGGAAAGAAGAACTTCCGGAAGATCGTGATGGAGTAAAAGGAGGAATAGAAGATGGCATTTAAAGAAATGGACATTCACCAGCTGCAGTTCAACCCCTTCGACAAGATCAGTAAGCAGTGGATGCTTGTGACAGCCGGAGACAGGATGAAATCCAATACCATGACTGCAAGCTGGGGCGGCGTGGGCATCATGTGGGGCAAACCTGTGGTGACTGCGTATATAAGACCCCAGAGATACACAAAGGAATTTGTAGACGGCAGCGACCGTTTTACCATTTCGTTCCTTCCCGGGGACAAGAGGGAGGCGCTGAATATCTGCGGCGCCGTGTCCGGACGGGATGTGGAAGATAAATGGGAGGAGGCAGGGATTCATCCCTTCTATGTAAATGAAAAGACGCTGGAGGAGACCACAGCAGTGGAGGAGGCGGAGATGATCTTCGTGTGCCGGAAGCTGTATGTCCAGGAGATGTATCCGGAGTGTTTTGTGGATACAGAGTGCGATACAAAATGGTATCCCCAGAATGACTACCATACCATGTACATCGGAGAGATCGAGAAGGTGCTGGTAAAAGAATAAAATATTCGTATTGAAAAAGAACAGGTCCTTTAAAGGCCTGCTCTTTTTATGATCTTTTGTATATTTGTGCCTGCCCCCACAGCTCCTGTCTGTTCGATGCACAGGGAAGCCCCTGCATTGGCGAAGCGGGCGCAGTTCTCCAGGGAAAATCCCTGTCCCAGGGCGTAGAGGAAACAGCCGGTGAAGGTGTCTCCGGCGCCGGTGGTGTCGATACATCGTGCCTGCTCGTAAGCCGGGGACCAGAAGCGGAGGCCCTCCGTACACACGTAGCAGCCCTTTGCCCCTGCCTTGATGACGACGTGCCCTGTGCCACAGGAGAGGAAGGCGTCCCCGATCCGGTCAAAGTCCTTCTCCCCGGTAAGGAGGGCTGCCTCCTCATAGTTGGGAAACACGTAGTCCAGATAGGAAAGGCATTCCCGCATATCCTGGATGGTCTCCCCTTTCTTTCTCTTTGTCATGTCCGCGCAGACAGTAAGTCCGGCCTCCCTGGCCCGGGAGAAAAGGTCTGCCAGCTCCCGGTTCCCGAAGTGGGGAGAGACGAAGATGCTGGCAAAGGAGAGAATGTCCCCGCCTTTCAGGGCAGCGTCCGGCACGTCCTTCGGAAAGAATTTCCGCAGGGTACTGTCCGGGCAGGTGATAAAGCTGCGCTCCCCTTTCTGGTCCACAAGGACAATGTTTGTCCCTGTGGGAATGGCGGCATTTCGGCGGATATAAGTGGTGTCCACATGCAGATCTTTGCAGGCGGAGAGGACCAGATCCCCTGCCGGGTCAGTCCCCACCTTGCTGACAAGACTTACGTCCGCCCCCAGATCAGCCAGCACCCTGGCCTCGTTCATGGCATCACCGCCAGTGTGCATGGTGATGGTCCCGGCCGGCAGGGAACCTGTCTCAAAGACTGAAGCATCCACCGGCCGGGCCAGGATATCCAGGATGGCGGCGCCGATCACAATATATTTTGGCTGGCTCATGTGTACCTCCCGTGTAAAAGTGATTAAAACGCAAGATATTGTATGCTGTATGCCGGCATTTCCAGATTTCCCCCAAGGCTCATTTCTGTGCCGGAAAGAAGTTCTGTGAACGTGCCGTTTAAGTCGCCGTGGCTGGCGGTCCAGGGGGCGGCGGATGCGTTGATGGCTACCAGTGCACGCTCCTTGTCTGTGGCCCGCTCAAAGATGAGCTGATGGTTGGTGAGAACCACATTGCGGTAGGAGCCATTGCACAGAGCGTCGCTCTTCTGGCGGATGCGTATCAGCTTCCTGATAAGATCTGTCAGCTCATTGGGCTTTGGCTCCTCAAAGCAGGGCCGCAGGGCGTAGTCGTTGTGTGGAGATTTCTCTCCCGGCTCTCCCCACTCGCTTCCGTAGTAGATGCAGGGAATGCCCGGCATGCCCATTAAAAGCCCGTAAGTCAGGGGCAGATGATTTTTGTCCGTGAGGATGCTGGCGATCCGGGTCACGTCGTGATTGTCCACAAAGGTCATAAGATGCTTGCCACGGTACAGGCACCACTGCTCGGAGCCGTACTGCCTCTGCAGGGAATGGGCGATCTCAAACATGTTCATGGAGTTGAAGCTGGAGTAAATGCCCTTGTAGCACTCGTAGTTGGTGCAGCTGTGTAGCATCTCATCGTTGACGATCCGGTTGTAGTCCCCGAAGAGCACCTCCCCGATCAGGGCGAAGTCTTCCTTCAGACCGCCTGTGAAGGCCCTAAGCCTGCGCATGAAATCCGGTTCCAGGCTGTAGGCCACGTCCAGCCTCAGCCCGTCAATGTCAAATGTGTCCACCCAGAATTTCACGCATTCCAGAAGGTAGTCCACCACAGCCGGGTTCTTCAGGTTCAGCTTGACCAGCTCAAAATGTCCCTCCCAGCCCTCGTACCAGAAACCGTCATTGTAGCTGCTGTTTCCGTCAAAGCTGATGACAAACCAGTCCTTGTAGGGGGAATCCCATTTTTTCTCCTGCACGTCTTTAAAGGCCCAGAAGCCTCTCCCTACGTGGTTAAATACGCCGTCCAGGACAATTTTTACATTGTGTGCATGGAGATCTTTGCAGACCTCGGCAAAATCCTCATTTGTCCCCAGGCGGCAGTCGATGGTTTTAAAATCTCTTGTGTCGTAGCCGTGGTTATCTGACTCGAATACCGGGTTGAGCAGGACGGAATCCACACCCAGGTCCTCGAGATATTTGCTCCAGTCCATGAGTTTGCGGATCCGCGGGACGCATTCGCCGTCGTTGTGCACCGGGGCGCCGCAGAATCCGATGGGATAGATCTGATAGAATATACTGTTGTAAGCCCACATAATATCTGCCTCACTTTCTTGTTTGCTCGTGTTTCGTCTATTTTACTATAAAAATAGGCGTAAGTATAGATAAAATTATCTATTTATCATAAAAAAGAGCTGGATGGCAGAAGGAAATGCATAGATTTCTGTCTGCATCCGGCTCTTTTTGTCCGTTTATGAAGAATATCCGGCGGGGAAAGTGAATTTCCCGAGTTCTCTGTCCAGGAAGGAGCGGAACCAGAGGAACAGGACAATGCCCTTGAAAATACTGGAGATGGTGATGCTCCACCATATGCCATTCAGACCCAGCGGAGTCTGCACAAGGACCCAGGCCAGGGGAATCCTGGCAGCGGTAAGGATGGTACTGGACAGGGAGGGCGGCAGCGTCTTCCCAAGTCCGGCAAAGGCTCCGGCCGTGGTGATCTCCACGCTCATAAAGAGCTGGGAGACACCCAGGATCACCAGGTAGTCCACGCCCATGGGGATGACATCCTGCTCTGTGATAAACAGGCGGAATATGGGCTCCGGGAAAAAGATCAGAAGGACGGTACAGAGGACGCCCCATATGAGTACAACGCCCATGGCGCTTCTGTACCCCTTCCTGATGCGGTCCGGCTTTCCTGCCCCGTGGTTCTGGGCCAGGAAGGAGTTGACAGCAGCGGCAAAGCCGTCTGCTGTCATCCAGGAGATGGACTCAATCTGAGAACCTACTTTCTGTACAGCCACTGCCGCGTCCCCGTAGCCGGCTACCATTCTTGCGATCATCATGGAGATCCCTGTGAAGAGCATGTTCTGCACGCAGGTGGGAAAGCCGATGCGCAGGATCGGGAGGAAGTATTTTTTTCCCGGATTGCGGAAAAGGCGGACATGGCAGAATACGACGGTGTCCCTGAACGCGAAGATTACAAACACGGTGGTGACAATGAACTGGGCAAAAATGGTGGCTATGGCAGCGCCCATAACACCCATGGCCGGGAAAGGACCTGCTCCGAAGATCAGGACCGGATCCAGCACCATGTTGATGATCAGGCCAGTCAGGGTGGCGGTAAGGGAATTCCGGCTGTTTCCCGCTGCCGTGAAGATCGCTGTAAATGTCTGGTTCAAAAAGGAGAACAGGACACAGCCGCAGGTGATCTGCAGATAGATCTTTGCGTCCTGAATGACCTGCGGACTGTTCAGATTAAAAAAACCGATCAGCGGATCTGCAAACAGGATGGAGCAGATGCCGAACAGCAGTCCAAGAGCTGTGGTCATCCAAAGGGCCGCAGCGGCAAATGAGGCGCTGTCTTCTGTCCTGCCTGCCCCCAGGGAGTGTCCTGTGTTGACCTGCCCGCCCATTTTCGGCAGGGTTGCCAGCCCGTTGGAAAGCCACATGTACATGCCGGCCGCCCCTACCGAGGCCACAGCGCTGCTCCCCAGTCTTCCGATCCAGAGCATGTCCGTCAGGTTGTAGGCCATCTGTATCAGGGATGTTGCCATGATGGGGAGGGCTAATCTGGAAAGAGAAGGCAGCACCGGCCCGTTTACAAGATCTATATGTTTAGCCATAAGCGTTTCCTCCATTGTATATGAAAAGCAAAATTCCGGCGCAAGGGTGTTGCCGGCAGAAGATATTATAAGATATCATGTATACAGATACAAGCATGTAAAATGCTTTTGCCATGCAGGCGTATCTCCGGCCATGTGGGAGCCGGAAAGCCAGGGAAAAAAGAAAAAAAGTCCTAAAAAAACGGTTGACACGCATGGGCGCGTATAATATAATAATGCAGTATGACAAAAGGAGAAACAGCAGGCACCAAAGCCCCGGAACCTGGCTGCTTTCAATATAACATTTCATATTATTTCTATAGTAAGTGAACCAATTCACAGGAGGTAAACCAATGAAAACTTATATGGCTAGTCCAGACAAGATCGAGAGAAAATGGTATGTAGTTGACGCTGCAGATTATACATTAGGACGTTTAGCATCAGAAGTAGCTAAGGTTTTAAGAGGAAAGAATAAACCGGAATTCACACCACATATCGATACAGGTGATTACGTGATCGTGATCAACGCAAAAGATGTAAAAGTAACAGGCAAGAAGTTAAATCAGAAGATTTACTACAACCATTCCGAGTATGTGGGCGGAATGAAAGAGACTACTCTGGCAGAGATGATGAATAAGAAGCCGGAGAAAGTGATCGAGCTGGCTGTTAAGGGAATGCTTCCGAAGGGACCTTTAGGAAGAAGCATGATTAAGAAACTTCATGTGTACGCTGGAGCAGAGCATGCACATCAGGCTCAGAAACCAGAAGAGCTGAAATTTTAATCAGAGGTCGAAAGGAGGATATTAAGAAATGGCTACATCAAAATACTATGGAACAGGAAGAAGAAAAAAATCTATCGCAAGAGTATATCTGGTACCTGGAACAGGTAAGATCACAATAAATAAGAGAGATATCGATGAGTATCTCGGACTGGAGACACTGAAGGTTATCGTTCGCCAGCCTCTCGTTGCAACAGAGACAGACGGCAAGTTTGACGTTATGGTAAACGTTAAGGGCGGCGGATACACAGGACAGGCAGGAGCGATCCGCCACGGTATCGCAAGAGCTCTTCTTCAGGCAGACGCTGATTACAGACCGGTTCTCAAGAAATCCGGTTTCCTGACACGTGATCCGCGTATGAAAGAGCGTAAGAAATACGGCCTCAAGGCTGCCCGTCGCGCTCCGCAGTTCAGCAAGCGCTAAACTTTATCAAAAGTGGTCAAAAACCCCGGAACTACGCGGTTTCCGGGGTTTTTCCTTTTCAAATGGTTTGACGCAATTTGACAGAACGAAGCCTCTTTTAACCCGTTTTCTATGGGTTAAATGGTGGACAACCACCCCAAAAAGAGGGCTTATGGGTTAAAAAATAGGACAACCGAGACGCGATTTTGGGATGCCAAGGGGATGTTTATTTATACATCTCCAAGAGACCTTTTTCGTGAAAACGGTTTGTCTGAATTTGACCTAATTTGAACAAAAGAGAATAAATCTAATCGCCAAGCGCTCAGTATTTTCTACTGGGCGCTTTTTGCGTTTCCGGGGAATTTCATTCCGGGATAAGAAAAGGCCGTCACTTTCAATTTTTGAAGTGGCGGCTTTTTCTATTTCCAGAAGCCATAGAACAATTCAGAAATGAGGTGAAGTCATTGAACACGCAAATCATCGCCATCGCCAACCAGAAAGGCGGCGTTGGCAAGACAACCACCTGCGCGAACCTGGGGATTGGGCTGGCGCAGGCCGGAAAGAAAGTCCTGCTGATCGACGGGGACCCGCAAGGCAGCCTGACCATCAGCCTGGGCCACCCCCAGCCGGACAAGCTGCCCTTTACCCTGTCCGACGCGATGGGCCGTATCCTGATGGACGAGCCGCTGCGCCCCGGCGAGGGTATCCTGCACCACCCGGAGGGCGTTGACCTGATGCCCGCAGACATCCAGCTCTCCGGCATGGAGGTCTCCCTGGTGAACGCCATGAGCCGAGAGACCATCCTGCGGCAGTATCTGGACACGCTCAAGGGACAGTATTCCCATATCCTGATTGACTGCCAGCCATCCCTGGGTATGCTCACGGTCAACGCCCTGGCCGCCGCCAACAGGGTCATAATCCCCGTTCAGGCGGAGTACCTGCCCGCCAAGGGCCTGGAACAGCTGCTCCAGACCGTAAACAAGGTGAAGCGGCAGATCAACCCCAAGCTCCAGATCGACGGCATATTGCTGACGATGGTGGACAACCGCACCAACTTCGCCAAGGAGATTGCCGCCCTGCTGCGGGAGACCTATGGCAGCAAAATCAAGGTGTTCGGCACCGAGATTCCCCATTCTGTCCGGGCAAAGGAGATCAGCGCCGAGGGCAAAAGCATTTTTGCCCATGACCCTAATGGCAAGGTGGCCGAGGGCTATAAGAATCTGACCAAGGAGGTGATAAAACTTGAAAAGCAGCGCGAAAAAAGTAGAGCTGGCTCCATACGATGATTTGTTTTCCACCGAGGAAAGCCGCCAGGATGCCAAGCTGGAGAAGATACAGGAAATTCCGCTGTCTGAGCTGCACCCATTTAAGGGGCATCCCTTCAAAGTCAAGGATGACGAGGCCATGATGGAGACCGCCGACAGCGTTCGGCAGTATGGTGTTCTGGTTCCGGCGATCGCCCGCCCGGACCCGGAGGGCGGCTATGAGCTGGTTGCCGGTCACAGGCGGCACCGGGCCAGTGAGCTGGCCGAGAAAGAAACCATGCCTGTCATTGTCCGAGACCTGGACGATGATGCTGCCACTATCATCATGGTGGACAGCAACTTACAACGTGAAAGCCTGCTCCCCAGCGAAAGGGCCTTTGCTTACAAGATGAAGCTGGAGGCTATGAAACACCAAGGCGCACGGGGGGACTTAACTTCGTCCCAACTTGGGACGAAGTTGCGTGCAGATGAATTGTTGGCGCAGCAGGCTGGTTCGAGTAGGAACCAGGTGCAGCGCTATATCCGCCTGACGGAGCTGATTCCCGAACTGCTGGATATGGTCGATGAAAAGAAAATCGCCCTCAATCCGGCTTATGAGCTGTCCTTTCTCAAAAAAGAAGAACAGCGGGATTTGCTGGACGCGATGGACAGCGAACAGGCTACCCCCTCTCTCTCCCAGGCTCAGCGACTCAAGAAATACAGCCAGGAGGGACATCTGACCCTCGATATGATGCGCGTCATCATGGGTGAGGAAAAGAAAAGTGATCTCGACAAAGTGACTTTCACCTCCGACACCCTGCGGAAGTATTTCCCCAAAAGCTATACGCCCCAGCGGATGCAGGAAACCATTATCAAACTGCTGGAGGCGTGGCAGAAGAAGCGCCAGAGAGACCAGGAACGATGAAAGGAGCCGCCTATGAGGGATATTTCAGCCCGTGAGCTGAAAGGACACAATATCTTGGCCGTAGAGCGTTTTCAGGACAGCACCCGCTGGATGATCGAGTTTTCCGTTCAGCGCCCTTGTTCCTACGGCTGCCCCGGCGATGATATGCGGCTGTTTCTTACGGAGGACGGGTATCAGGCCGCCCTCGTAAGCCAGAAGCGTCGGGAAATCAAAATCAAGCGGTATGCCCGTGTGATCGAGGGCCATGTGCTCGACTTCAAACCGGACAAGCGCCGCCGCCACCCGTAAACTCATTATCACTACGAAAGGAAAGGAATGAATATGTGTACTGTCCAGAGCATCAAAGATGCCATCCGGGAAAGTTGCCAGTCCCAGTATGATATGGAATCCACCGACATTGACCGGGTTTTGCAGACCCTCCCGTTTTCGGAGCATGAGCCGATGTTCAGTCATCCGCCGAAGTACAAGCGTCCTTACCGGCCCTGGCAGAACAACAAAAACAGCTGAAAGCCACAGTCTTTTTCACGAAGGATTGTGGCTTTTTTCATGCCCTAAAATTAGAAAGGAGTGAAGTCAATGGCCGTTTTTCGCATTGAACGGACCAAAGATTATACCGTGATGAGCAATCATCACCTGCGGAACCACGAACTATCCCTCAAGGCAAAGGGGCTTCTTTCCATGATGTTATCCCTGCCTGATGACTGGAACTATACTACCCGTGGACTTGCGAAAATCTGCAAGGAGGGCGTTGATGCCATCGGCAGTGCGCTGCGGGAGTTGGAAACCGCCGGTTACATCGTGCGGAACCAGCTGCGGGACCAACAAGGCCGGATCAGCGACACCGAGTATGTGATTTATGAGAAACCCCAGCCCAGGCAGCCAGAAACGCCAAGGCCGGATACGGCTGTACCAGATACGGCTTCACCAGATACGGAAAACCCGTATCTGGATAAACCGGATACGGAAAAGCCCGCAGAATTAAATATAGAGAAACCAAATACTCAAAAACAAAATACTCATGGAGCAAGTACCGATTCCATTCCCTTCCGGGAAACAGCGGCAGCACAGCTGCCGGAACGGAAAGGAAGGGATGCGATGTCTGTCTCAGAGATGGAAAGTTATCGGGATTTGATTCTGGAGAACATCGAGTATGACCACATGTGCCGGGAGTTTACCACCTACCGGGAGGACCTGGACGAGATTGTGGAGCTGATGGTGGAGACCGTCTGTGCCAAGCGGAAAACCACCCGGATCGCTGGCAGCGACTTCCCCCATGAGGTGGTCCGCTCCCGTTTTTTGAAGCTGGATTGCTCCCACATCGAGTTTGTCATGGAATGCCTGCGGAACAATACCACCGAAATCCGCAACATGAAGCAGTATCTGCTTGCGGTGCTGTTTAATGCGCCGACCACGATCAGCAACCACTACACCGCACAAGTTAACCACGATATGTACGCAGGCGGCTGGTAAACAGCCGCTTTTCTGCTGCCCGAAAACACCGGGAGAAAGGATTTTGCCATGAAACGACCTCTTGCCTACATTACGGCTCCCTGGAGCAACAGCCAGTATGAGAACGCCGAGAACGCTGCGGCCTACTGCCGTCAGGTGTACGATGCCGGGTATTCGCCCATCTGCCCGGTGCTGTTCCTGCCTACCTTCCTCAAAGACGAGATTCCCCAGGAACACAAGGACGGGCTGGATATGGCGCGGGACTACCTGCGCCGGTCCCATGTGCTGGTGGTCTGCGGCCACGGCATCGACGAGATCGTGAAGAATGACATTGCCACCGCCGAGCGCCTGCGGATCACCGCCACCACCCTGGACGGTATCCTGACCGTGAAGGGCCAGGGACGCGGGAAAGGAGGCGCACGCCATGCTTGAGCGTAAGACCGTGGGCCAGCTGATGGAGGAAATGCGCCTCAAAGCCGGGGCGCAGAACTACCACGGCCATGAGTACATGGATTTGGAGCGGTTTGCCGAGGACACCCGGCACATGATTATCTTCGATGTGCTGACCGACGATTCCCCGGTGGGCTGGAAAGGTGAACGGACCCGCCTGTTTCTGACGGAGGCCGGATACCAGAAAAGCCTGGAGAACCAGGAAAAGGGCCACATCAAGATTCTCAGCCATGCCAAAGTGCGCCAGGGCCATCTGTACTATGACCGCTCCGACCAGCTGCGCTGAAAGGAGCCTGCCATGCTGAAATACCTGCTGCGGCGGCTGGTGGTTCCGCCTTAGTATCAAGTGCCACCCCTGCAAAATCCGTGGAAAGGAGGCGATGACCTATGCAGGAGGAAGTGGAAAACAGGACTTTGACGCTGGTAGTCAGCGGAACAAAGTTTACCGGGCGGTTGATGAAAGCCGCCATCACCAAATACCTTGCCCACCGCAAGGAAAAGAAGCTGCAAAAGCAGAAAAGCCGGGATACCCCCGTGATTCCCCACGGCAAACAGACGGTGAAGCAGCTGATCGGCCAGAATCAGGGCGTTTCCAACATCGAGATCACCGACCCCTCCATCAAGGAGTTTGAGAAGATCGCGCGGAAATACGGCGTGGACTATGCGGTGAAGAAGGACCGCAGCAGCTCCCCACCCAAGTACCTGATCTTTTTCAAGGGTCGGGACGCGGATGCCCTGACCGCTGCTTTTACCGAGTACACCGGGAAAAAGGTCAGAAAGGCGGAGAAATCCGAGCGCCCGTCCGTGCTGGCAAAGCTGAGCCAGTTCAAAGAACTGGTAAAACACGCCGTCGTGGACCGGAACAAGCGGAAGGAGCTGGAACGATGAAAAAGCAGCTGAACATCAAAAAGCTCATTTTGCTGAATCTGCCGTATATCCTGATGGGGCTTTTCTCCACCAACTTCGGTGAAGCGTGGCGGATGGCCGTGGGTGCGGACGCTTCGGCAAAAATGCTCTCGTTCTTCTCCACGCTGCCGGTGGCGCTGGCCAGCTGGTGGCCCAGCCTGCACCCGCTGGACCTGCTGGTGGGCCTGTGCTGCTGCGGCGGCCTGCGGCTGGCTGTGTACCTGAAAAGCAAGAACGCCAAGAAGTACAGGCACGGCATGGAATACGGTTCCGCCCGTTGGGGAACCCATGAGGACATTGCACCCTACATCGACCCGGTATTCCAGAACAATGTGATTCTGACGAAAACGGAGAGCCTGACAATGAACAGCCGCCCCAAGGACCCAAAGACCGCCAGAAACAAAAATGTGCTGGTGATTGGCGGCTCCGGTTCCGGTAAGACCCGCTTCTGGCTCAAACCGAATCTGATGCAGATGCACAGTTCCTATGTGGTCACAGACCCGAAGGGAACTATTTTGGTGGAGTGCGGAAAAATGCTCCAAAGGGGCGCACCCAAGCTGGGGAAAGACGGAAAGCCTATGAAGGATAAGCACGGCAAGGTCATTTATGAGCCGTACCGAATCAAGGTCCTAAATACCATCAACTTCAAGAAGTCCATGCACTATAACCCTTTCGCCTATATCCATAGCGAAAAGGACATCTTGAAGCTGGTAACAACGCTGATCGCCAATACCAAAGGCGAAGGCAAGGCCGGAGACGATTTCTGGGTAAAAGCAGAAACCTTGTTGTACTGCGCGCTTATTGGCTATATCCATTATGAGGCTCCGGTGGAGGAACAAAACTTCTCCACCCTCATTGAGTTCATCAACGCCATGGAAGTCCGTGAGGATGACGAGGAGTTCAAAAACCCCGTAGACCTGATGTTTGATGCACTGGAAGCCGAGAAGCCAAACCACTTTGCGGTGCGCCAGTATAAGAAATATAAGCTGGCCGCCGGAAAAACAGCCAAGTCGATTTTGATTTCCTGCGGCGCTCGCCTTGCCGTGTTCGACATTGCAGAGTTGCGTGAGGTCACGGCTTATGATGAGCTGGAGCTGGATACTCTGGGAGACAGGAAAACTGCCCTGTTCCTCATCATGAGTGACACTGATGACAGCTTTAATTTCCTTATATCCATGTGTTATACCCAGCTGTTTAACCTGCTCTGCGAAAAGGCCGACGATGTGTACGACGGCAGACTGCCGGTTCATGTGCGCTGTCTGATCGACGAGTGCGCCAACATTGGCCAGATACCCAAGTTGGAAAAGCTGGTGGCCACCATCCGAAGCCGTGAGATCTCCGCCTGTCTGGTGTTGCAGGCGCAGAGTCAGCTCAAGGCGATTTATAAGGATAACGCAGATACCATTATCGGAAACATGGATACTTCCATCTTTCTGGGCGGTAAGGAGCCGACCACTCTCAAGGAGCTGGCCGCCGTGCTGGGTAAGGAAACCATCGACACCTACAACACCGGAGAGAGCCGTGGGAGGGAAACATCCCATTCACTCAACTATCAAAAATTGGGGAAAGATGTGCCATAATTCATGGTGACGAGTTCAGTTGCCTTGAATAACAGATGAACAGGGACACGATCAACTGGATTCGGATAAAACGAAAACAGGAGGTCGCTATGGAGAAATTGAAAAAGCATATCCATGATGACAGTAACGGTCTGGACTATGTTCTGGTCGGAGACTACTATATTCCAGACTTACAGCTGCCGGAGGAAAGCCGCCCAATCGGACGGTGGGGACGGATGCACAGGGAATATCTGCAAGAGTATTGTCCCGACCGGTACAATGAATTGCTTCTGTCTGGAAAGCTGTGGACATATCTTGCCGATCTGGATGAGCAGGCACAGAACCGTCTGGATTGTATCATTGCCCAGATAAAAGAAACAGAGGGAGTCACGGAGGAATTGAAAGCAAAAGACCAGCTTGCATGGGTCGGTCACATGAACAGCATACGCCACCGGGCAGAGGAAGTCATTCGGTCTGAGATGATTTTCGTCTGAGAAGGTGGAAAAACTGAGGCCATTCACTTTTATAGTGGATGGCCTTTTTGCTACCTGCGCTTTTTCTTTTTTGGCATATAATACGGCTGTGACTTGGCTTTTCCCCGCATATTGTTTGGGTTTTTAAGCAGTTTGGACAGGCTCAGTATCCGCAGAAAAGCCGAAAAGTCCTCGGATGAAATGTTTTCAAAAGGAATCTGCATTTTATCACAGAACTCATGGATCATAGCTTCTGTGTCGGTTTCCATCTGTATGGCCTGTTCAAAATTCTCTTTAACCTCATCCAGTGTTGGCTGTGGGTCGGCTGTGGTCTTGTCTTTCAAATGGGCTTCCCGTATATCCCGGACAATGCTGTCCAGATCATCATGAAGAATATGGCTGTAAAAATCGTTCTCTTGTACCTGACCCAGTTCCAGCGTCCGCATATACAGATCATTTTCTCCAGGTGCGTGTTCTTTAAGAATGCTCTGCCGGGTAGCTTCCAGAATCAGATTCATCTGGTTCACCCGCATATCAGCGATCCGGTCAATAAAGATTTCCATATCAACCATCAGCCGCAAAAAATTTGGATGGGTCGCCAACTCACAAAGCAGGCGGTTGTTGATTTTTCCGCTGCTTAATAATGTAACCATATCATCACTCAAATGCAGGGCCTGAAGCTCCGTGTTTGGGTGATTTTTATTTTCTGTTAGACCCATCAGGTAGTCAGTGGACACCCCATAAAACTTCGCCAGCGTTGCGATGGCAAAGGCACTGATGTCCTGTTCTTTCCGTTCGTAATTCCCCAGCGCCGCCTTAGACAGACCGGTCTGCGCTTCCAGCTGTTCCAGTGTCAGGTGCTTATCGACTACCCGTAAACCTTTCAGCCGTTCCTGCGGCGATAGTTTTGTATACATAGAGATGCCCCCTTTCATCAGGATAAATCCTGCTCTTGTCGTCCATTATAGCACATTTCCAAAAGCGTGGAAATATGGCGGTTTTTCGGATTTTTCCAACCTCTTGCATATACGGGAGAAGGCTGTTTTTTTCGGTAAGATAGTTCTTGTCAACAGGCACTGAACCTTGAAAATCGAATGACCGGCTGCAAGGGGGATGACCTCCGGGGAAGTGACGCCACGATAAGAGCGCACCAAAGAGGACAATACGCTG
>OGXL01000099.1_pt1 | contig 60067 bp, 56 predicted proteins | sample 1576311 | NCBI WGS metagenome assembly OGXL01 (sample SAMEA3541564, study PRJEB24748) | human gut metagenome | biome: human gut; feature: human-associated habitat; material: faeces | place: China | collected 2012 | reverse complement strand
GATTAAGGAACGCAGCTTAAGCCGCCGAACACGACCGGCATATTCCATGCCGTTAAAATCCCGAATCCATTTGCTTCGCCATTTTTTCTTATTGTGATTCCACTCCAGACAGTTCCACCCCTGAAATGTCCGTGTCAGCACGATGTAAACCTCGGTATTCCGCTTCATGATCACCCCAGGAACCCAGCGGATATGCAGCGTTTTGGCCTGACTGATGCAATAATCCGCATATTCAATTTCATGCGCCGCTGCCCGATGCACCAGTTCCAGTCGGGTTTTACCCTGAAAGACAACTGGATGGGCAAAATCGGCGAAGTACGCCCGTCCACCGCAGAAAAACAGATTCCAGCCGGCATCCTCCATATACGAACGATATTTTCGATACAAACGGATTAAGCTCAGCTTTCCAGGGATAAACTCCTGCATATACCAAAGAACATGGTCAATTTCAAGAATATCGCCTTTTTCCCAAAGCAGACCCACCGCAAGATAGGGGTGATAAATATGATCCAGCTGAAAGACCAGCACCAGATGCTTCTGGATGCGCCGCAAGTCATGCCACTCTACGGGAAGTGGTTTGTTTTGAAGCAGCTCCGCTGTCAAAGTATAATTATGCTTCAAATCAATGTAAGTCTGCTTATTCAGCGGATGATCTTTTTCCAGCATCACGGTCTGATATTCGCGCAGATTGGCATAGGGCCCTGATGAACAGGCTTTAACCGTCAGCTCGGTCGCGTTTTTTGCCAGAATCAGATACGGCCGGATCTGATGAGCAGGATCAATCTTTGCCAGTTCTTCCTCAGACAGCGGCATCCGCGCCCAGACCAAAAAGCCCGGTTCGCATTGTTCAAACCAGGTTTGACGGTAATCCGGTGTCCCTTGTTCTATTTCCGTATGGGACTTCGGTTGAAATAAAGTTAAAATCCATTCCCAAAATTTTTTTATCATCTTTGTTATTCCTGTTCCAAAACGGGTATTGTTGTCATCACTTAAACTTGTTTTCTTTTATTATATCTAATCTTCATGGGAAACCGAAGTTGAAAATCGGCTTTCAGCTTAGAATTCTCGCCTTGCGCTTCGCTGTCCTGCTTCTCCGATTTTAATCCTGCATCAGCTCTTCCAAACTGTTCAGTCCAGCCAGTTCGATCAGATGTTCGATATCCAGACTGTCAAGCATTTCATAATCTCCGCGTTCAATTCGGATCAGATCGGAAAGCGTAAAATAAGAACATTCAGAAAGCTGACGCAGATTCAGGGAACGCTCTTGGCAGCGGCGGCAAAATTGACGGCCAAGCCGGCTAGCCGTAGCGTTCTGTTCCAGCAGACAGATATGCGTTTCCAGCCGGCTTTGCACAGCGTTTAAAAGCTGCAGCAACGCTTCAAATTCCGCGGCCTCGCTGCGGTTTCTTTGTTTCAGCCAGACTGTCTTGCGCTGCAGAAACAGCTGTTTCTGTTTAACATAAGCCAATACGCTGGTTAAGAAGGACTGATCACTGACGCTGATCAACGCTTTCATCCATGCCGCTTCCTGTGCGGCATATTGCTTTCCGTCACGCTTTTGCTTTTTTACTACTTCTCTCACTTAAAATCTCCCCCATCCCCTGATCATCAAACCGGTCGAATCCAAATCCGTTAGATCAGAAATCATTAATTCTTTTGAGTTAATTTTATCATAATCACTTTCCGGCTTCCATTCTTTTTTACGAAAGCCATGCGGTTACTTTTGCCTTACGATTCGCTTTTGCCAGATTTGAATACTTGGGGAAAATGAGGAAAGAATAAAAATAAGGTTCATATATAGTACCTATAAATTATATCGCGTTCACGCTAAAATGCAAAGAGAGATGGGGTGTTTTAGTCATGATAGTTTTCGATCGTTTGCGGAAAACGCTGGCCGACAACAATATATCCCGATATAAGCTGATCAAGGATTACGGCATTAGTAAATCCCAGCTGGTTCGGATGAAGAAGAACGCCAACGTCACGGTGCTGACGCAAGGCCGATAATGCGCGTCAGCCGCGTTACGCCGCGGATACTCATCGCGTGAAAGCTCTCAAACGAGGTGACCGGATACCACAGCAGTGCGTCGTAGTCCTCAACGATCGGCTTTACCGCCTTACGCGAGGAGGAGGTCCAGCAGCCGAAGATGGTCGCTACGCCATCGCTGTCGATCAGCTTTTCGGCCTTGGCAGCAAAGGTGGAAGGCTGGGATGCGCCGTCCTCCTCGACGTACGCAATCTGGCAGCCGTTGATGCCGCCGGCCTTGTTGATCTCGTCGATGGCAAGCACCTCCGCGTCACGCACGGACATTTCGGAAATCGCCATTGAGCCGGTCAGCGAGTGCAGCAGGCCGACCTTTACGGTGCCGCCGTCCGCGGAGGAATCCGCGCTGTCTGCCGCCGGTGCAGAGGAACCGCCGCCGCAGGCGGTCATGGTTGCCAGCAGTGCGGCGCAAACCGCGCCTGCCGAAAGTCTGCGAAGCAGGGAATAATTCATATGTAATCTCTCCTTTACTGGATTGGTTTACGAATTTGAGAATGAAAAAAAGCCGACCCGCACGGCACCTGCCGTTCCGGATCGACCCCATTGTCGAACTTGTTGTTTAATAAAGCGCGTCCTCACCGAACTTGATGCGCGCCGCCTGAATGATCAGCCGCGCCGCGTCCTCGCGCGACAGCCTGCCGGTGTTCACCGTCAGGTCATACAGCGTGGGATTGGTCCAGTCGTCGCCGCCGGTGTAGTATTTGTAATACTCTGCGCGGTACTGATCGGTTTTGACGATCAATTTGTTTGCCTGTTCCGTGGTTACGCCGGATTTCTGCATGATAGACTCCACGCAGGTCTTGCGCGGCGCTTCCACATACACGCTGAGCACGTTTGCCCGATCCCGCATGATATGGTTGGCGCACTTGCCGCTGATGATGCACGGCTTTGATTTTGCCAGTTCTCTGATGATCCATGCCTGAATGCGAAACAGATTGTCGTCAGAAACAAACTTGCGGTCGCTCGGCGCATACGCGCGGTCGATATCCGGCGCTTTGCGAATGAGCCGCAGCAGACTCGGCGTGCAGCCCGTGATGTCCTTAAAGATGCGCGTGAAGTAGTCCGGCGAGGCAAAACCAAGCCGTTCGCTGATCTCGCCGGCCTTGTCCGTGCTTTCTCGCAGCAGCTGCCTTGCATACGCCACCCGCACCTGATTGTACAGCGCACCGAACGCCATTCCGGTATAACTGCGGCACTGCTTGCCGAAATAGTCCTTGCTCAGCCCGAGATGCTCGGCGGCCTGCTCCATCGTGATCATGCCATTCAGGTATGCCGCCAGAAACGCCGCCAGTGTATGCACAAAGCTGTCCTCCTGCACCGGAATGCCGAGAGTCTCGAAGGTTTCGCGCACGAGCGCGTACTGGCTGTCCTCGTCCGTATGCGCCGAGAGCGACTGCGCCGCGCGGCTCAGTACGGCGTTCAGCTGTTCCTCGCGGAAGGGTTTTACGATGTAGTCGAACGCACCAAGCACCAGTCCTTCCCTTGCGTACTCAAACTCGCCGTAGGAGCTGACCAGAATGACCGGCGTCTGTATCCCGCGTCGGCGCAGCTCGCGCAATAATTCCAGTCCGTCCACGAACGGCATACGGATATCGGTCACAATGATGTCGAAACGCTCCTTGTCCAGCTGCTCGAGCGCCTGCTTGCCGTTGACGGCCTGCGCCGCCAGACAACCCCCATTCTCCTGCCATGCGTGCATGTGCGCATACACATAGCGCAGCGCCTCATCGTCCTCGACCAGTAAAATGCGATACATGTCCTCACTCCTCTTTTTCGTCCAGCAGCTTCGCCGCTCGTTCAAAATCATAGCGCTCGAGCGCTTCCGACAGCCGCGCAAACCGCTCGGGCGGCATGGTATGCCGCAGGCTGCTGCCATGCTGCTCGAACCACTGCACGGCGGAGAAATCGTAGTTTTCCACCAGCTTTTTCAGCTTTCTGGCGGCCTGTTCCATCGGTTTTCCGAGCGGTTCGGTCTGGGTTTCCGCAAACGACCGCAGTTCCTCTATCGTGCGGTCGAACACCTCGGTAAACTGCGGCAGCGTATCTATTCTGCCGTGGTGCACCTCATCGAGCAGCACACGGCTGGCACCCGACAGTGCGTCGCACCCAAGGTTGCCCGCAAGTCCGATGAGATCATGCAGCAGCGCACGCGCGTTCGCGGGACGGCCATGCTCCAGATGCAGCCGCACATACTCCGCCGAGCGGCTGTGCGCCCGCAGGAACCGGCGGCACAGCGCGGCAAGCTTCTCTCTGTCCCCGCCGAGGGTGGCAAGCGCCCGCTCACGGCGGAACAGATCGCCGTGGTCGGTGGCAAGCGTTTCCGGTGCATCCACTGCCAGCGCGAAGTACCGCCGCAAAACCTGATACAGCCTGTCCGGCCGCACCGGCATGGTAATGCAGTCGTTCATACCGTCGTCCAGTGCCCGCTCGCGGACACCTCCCACCGCATCAGCGGTCAGCGCCAGCAGCGGCACGGCGCGATAGGTTTCCAGCCGCCGCAGACGTTTTGCCAGCTCGTAGCCGTCCATATCCGGCATGCGAATGTCCAACAGCACCAGATCGTACACGCGCTGCTCCGCCAGCCGCAGCGCGTCTCCTGCACTTGCCGCCGTGTCCACCTGCAGGCCGAAGCTGCGCAGCAGCTCGCACTCCATCACAAGGTTGATCTCGCTGTCATCCACGAGCAGCACCGTCTTTTCCTCGTCCATCTCGGGTAAGCGTTCGCATTCCGGCTCAAGAACCGGCTCCGCCAATGCAAAATCCATTGCAAACCGGAATGTCGAACCGAGGCCTTCCCTGCTCTCAAGTGTCAGCTTGTGCGTGCCCCTGCTTGCCGTTTCCACAATGCGCCGCGCGGCGTGCAGCAGTGCCGTCGGCTCGAATACGACCGCCTCAAACGTCAGCGCGCCTGCTTCGATCTTGGAGCTATCCGGCGGTTTTCCAGTTCGCGTTCCAGTGTCGCCCGCAGACGGTTGAACATCTGTCCGAACCGGTACGGTTCGCTCGCGCCGCACGGCATAACGCGCACCCGCATCCGGTCTGCTGCCGCACCGGAGAGCGCATCCGTGTACCGGCGCAGCGGCATGATATACAGCCGCATCAGCAGCCACAGCACCGCTGCAATCAGCACCAGTAAGCACAGCAGACAGAAAATCTGCACCTCGGAGGCGGTGCGGCGTCCGGCGGTCGCGCATGCGACTTCGTTTTCTAAACGATCTGAGGTCTACTGCCGGAACTGCTCGATGGGCGACATAATTTCATACTTGGCCCGCTCATACGCCGCATCGTACAGGATTTGACGGGCGGTTTCGCGCTTTTGCGCGGCGGAAAGCACAGTATCTGCACCGGAAAGCGGTGTTTCCGTCACACGGGTGACGTAGCTGTGCAGCGGCTCGTCCGGAAAATCATCTGCATTTTGCCCTGCCGCGGCGAGAATCAGGTGCATGGAACGGGTCTCGGTGTCGATGAGCAGATCCGAGCAGCGCTTGGCCTGCGCCAGAAGCGCGGCTTCTTCATCCGGCAGCTGATCGTTTTCCAGTGTCTGAATTACCGCGTCTCGCTGTCTGGTGGCAAGAACCTCGGTCCAATAGTTGTTCAAATGGGAGATATCCTCGGTTTCGGCATACGCGCGGACCTCATTTGTCAGCAGGTCGGATGCGTCGGCAAGCTGCTGCCCCAGCGCAATGAGAGACGCCAGTTCGTCCTTCGCCTACGCCTCCTGCTGCACGCAGTCCGCCATGTAGCGATTGCTGCCCAGCAGAATGCAGAGCACCGCCGCAAACGCACAAAATGAAACCGTAAGGATACTGCGGCTGCTCCACCACCGAACCGAAAGCCACGCCGGTCTGCGCATATCACGTTTCTCCCCTTCCGTACAAATAAAAAAAGAGCAAAGGCACTGTGAAGCACCTTTGCTCGATTGCTGCATATCATACCATATCTATGTGAAAAAGTCAAGTGCGTGCACAGTCACACAGTCCGCGCCGAAAACGGTTCTGCATAAGCCGAACAAGGTGGAAAACAGTATCATGAAATACTTTCGAGACGTTTATCCTCCACGCCTTGTATTGATATATTATTTATGCATATTTATGGTTAAACCGCCCGCATCACGGCAATCCTAACTACCAGAAGGAGGAATTTTCATGACCAACAATTTCCTGTGTGCGCAGATCTACCAGATTCTCGCACTCAACGACGAAATGCTGAGGAGCGGCTGCATCACCCGCGACGAGCACGATTTTGTCCGCCATGTGCAGACAGACAAGCTGACCCGGCTGCACAGCACGCCGTAAGGAGGCCGCCTGATGGACGTCCGCAGACTGGACGAAATGCAGGCGCAGGGCCGCAGCATCTTCGATACCGAGCTTGCTGTGGCGTACTATGCCCGCGTTTCGACCGACAAAGACGAGCAGATCAACAGTCTCGGCAACCAGAAACGCTATTTTGAGGACTACATCGCCGCAAATCCGCACTGGAGATTTGCCGGCGGCTACGTCGATGAGGGCATCAGCGGCACGTCTGTCGAGGGACGTGAACAGTTTCTCAAGATGATCGAGGACGCGAAACGCGGCCGCTTTGACCTCATCGTCACCAAGGAGATCAGCCGTTTCGCCAGAAATACACTCGACAGCCTGCGCTACACGCGCGAGCTGCTGCGCTGCGGCGTGGGCGTGTACTTTCAGAACGACAACATCAACACCTTTGACAAGGATGCCGAACTGCGGCTCACCATCATGTCCTCTATCGCACAGGACGAGGTACGCAAGCTATCCGAACGCACGCGCTTCGGCTTTAAGCGTGCGCAGGAGAACAGTGTGCTGCTCGGTCAGAACAATCTGTTCGGGTACAACAAGGTTGACGGGCGATTGGAGATTGTCGAGCCGGAAGCCGCCGTCGTCCGTGAGGTGTTCGAGCGCTACGCTGCCGGAGACCTCGGTCTCCGCGCCATTGCCAACGACCTGGACAGCCGCGGTGTACGCGGGCGGCAGGGCAAGCCACTCACCTACTCCACGCTGTACGGCATGATCCGCAACCCGAAATACAAGGGCTGCTATGCCGGTCGGCGGTACGCCTCGCGCGACTACCGCGACAAACGCAGCTACCGCCTGAGTGCAGACAAATGGCTCGTGCATAAGGACGACCGTGTGCCTGCCATCGTGCCCGAAGCGCTGTGGGAGCGGGCTAACCGTCTGCTTGCCTCGCGCGGCAAGACCATGAAGGCGCACGCGCAGGCATCCCAGAACCGCTACGCCTACAGCGGCAAGCTCATCTGCGCGAAGCACAGCACAACTTTCCACAGGCATGTGTATAAAAGCAAAAGCCGCGGCGAGGCGGAGTGCTGGAACTGTAGGCTGTACCGTGAAAAGGGCAAAACCGGCGGCTGCAATTCCCCGACGGTTTACAGCCGCGAGCTGGACCGCATTTTAGAGCGTGTGTTCGAGCAGATAACGGACGAGCGCTCAGCCGCTGTGCAGGAGTACATCGACAATCTGCGCGCCTTTGCCGCACAGCAGGATAACGCCCCTGCGCTTGCTCAAGTCGAGCAGGAAATCGAAACGGTCACCCGCCGCAAGGACAAGCTGCTCGACCTCGCGCTTGCGGGTGCGCTCTCCAACGACGAGTTCAAGCAGCGCAATGAGACCTGCAACGAGCAGCTTGCCGCCCTCGAGCAGCAGCGAACAGAACTACAGAATGCGAACAAGACACTGGAAGAACGTATCCGACGGGTGGAAAATCTGCGCCGCATTATCGAGGAACGGTGGCAGATGAGCTGCGGGTTCTCGCGCGAGATGTCCAAGGCGCTCGTTGACCATATCATCGTGGACTCGGACGAGAGCAAAACCCATATCTCGCTCGATATTTTCCTCACCACCGGTGCAGAGCCGATCGTATCTGAGATGCAAACCTCTAACTCACAGCTGCAAATGAGCTTTCAGCGGGCGCGATCCGGTTATCAGGGTGAGTATACGGTGACGTATCTCGTGCGCTGGCATTTGGAATAAAAAAGCAGTGATGCTGCCTTCAAAAATGAAGCGCATCACTGCTTTTATCCTTTTTTACAATTCCAGCGGAGCCAGTGTTGTCGTATCAATCGAGCGAATCGCCGACCGCAGCGGCAGCACCGCCGACGGCGAAACCGAAAGCTCGTCGATACCCATCGACAGGAAGGTTTCGATCAGTTCCGCGTCTGCGCCGAGTTCGCCACAAATGCCGATCCAGATTCCGGCCTTGTGCGCGTTCTCGGCTGCCATGCGGAGCATACGCAGCACCGCCGGATGGTGCGCGTCAAAAAAACGGTCGAGACCCACACCCTGCCGGTCAACCGCCAGCGTGTACTGCGTCAGATCGTTCGTGCCGACCGAGAAAAAGTCCACCTCACGCGCCAGCTCTGCGCTCATCATGACGGCGGCCGGTGTCTCGATCATAATGCCGAGCTCGACCTTGTCCGCCATCGGTACACCTTCTTCCGCGAGTTCCGCACGGATGTTGCGGCAGATACGCTTGATCTCCTGCACCTCCCAGACCGAGGTGATCATCGGGAACATGATAGCGATTTTGCCGTACGCCGATGCGCGGTACAACGCCCGCAGCTGTGTGCGGAACACCTCCGGACGGGTCAGACAGATGCGGATGGCACGCAGACCCATGGCAGGGTTTTCTTCTTTATCGAGGTGGAAATAGTCCGCCTGCTTGTCCGCGCCGATGTCCAGCGTGCGGATGATAACGCGCCTGCCGCCCATGCGCTCCGCGACCGTCTTATAAGCCTTGAACTGCTCGTCCTCGGTCGGATAGTCGCTGCCCTGCAGGTACAGAAATTCCGAGCGGAACAGGCCGATGCCGCCGCCGTCATTCTGCAGAACCGCATCAATATCTGCCGGGGAGCCAATATTGCAGTAGACCATCACATTCCGGCCGTCCTTGGTCACATTCGGCTTGCCCTTGAGTTGATCGAGCAGTTCTTTCAGCGCCTTCTCCTTGGCCTGCTTTTTGAGCAGACGCTCACGCTCGGCATCATCCGGCTCGATAACCGCCTCGCCGGTCTGGCCGTCAATGATGGCGTACTTGCCCTCCATTTCCGGCTGCAGCGCATCTCCTGCACCGATAATGGCCGGAATGCCCATCGTGCGGGCCAGAATCGCCGTGTGTGAGTTCGCCGAGCCGCCTGCCGTGATGAATCCCAGAATAAGAGCCTTATCCAGCTGCACGGTCTCGCTCGGCGCAAGATCATCTGCCGCCACGATGCACGGCACATCGGACACGATGCCGCTTTCACCCTCGCCGGTCAGAATACCGATCACCCGCGCGGAAATATCGCGGATATCCGCTGCACGCGCCTGCATGTAGCTGTCATCCATCGCAGCAAACATTTCCGCGAACTGTACACCGGTGTCGCTGACGGCGGCCTCGGCGTTTACACGGTCGTTCTCAATCATACCCTCGATGCTCTCCACGAAATCCAGATCGTCCAGCATCATCTGGTGCGCCTCGAACAGCATTGCCGCGTCCTCACCGGCCTCAGCGAGTGCCTTGTCATACAGCTTTGCGAGCTGCTCCTTCGCCGTCTCCCGCGCTGTGCGGAATCGCTCCAGCTCTGCCGCGGTGTCGCTCACCTCATGGCGCGGAATGACGCCGCTTGCTCTGCGGTAAAAGCTGATCGGGCCTGCCGCTACGCCTTTGGATACGCCTTTGCCGAAAATCTGCTCCATCTCGCTCACTCCTTACAGGTTCGCCTTGAAAAATGCCTCGATCTGCGCTGCCGCTTCCGCTTCGTCCTCGCCTTCCACTTCCACGCGAACGGTATTGCCGTGCTTGATACCCATGCCCATGATGGCAATCAAGCGGCGTGCATCCGCTTTTTTATCGCCGAAATGCAGGAAAACCTTGCTCTTGAACTTCGCGGCCTCCTTCGCCAGCATGCCTGCCGGACGTGCATGAATGCCAATGGAATCTGTAATGGTGTACTCAAATGCTGTCATGATGAAAACTCCTTTTTTCTTCATTCAAATGGTGGATTGCGGCGAGAAACGCCGCTGCAACCTGCGGTTCGTGTCCATAAAAATCCACTGCACCCGGTCGATACGGCGGCTTGTCCTCGCTGAGAAATCCGCTGCCGCCGGTGACGATCAAACCGTGTCTGCGTGCCAGTGTGTGATACCGCGCGGTATCTGCTTGGCTGTGACTGCCGTATGCTGCAATGCCGTCGAATGCCGCCACCGGAAAGGTGTCGTCCATCTCATTCGGCGGCACGAGCACGGCCAGTCCGCCTGCTTCGTGAATCGTGTGAATCGCCTGCTCGGCTGCAAACGACTGCACCGAATCGTTCCGCGTCCGCTCAATCTCGAGCAGCGCCGGACAGGTGATGTCAATGCCGATGCCGAGCGTAAGGAAATCCTGTTCCCGCCAGCGGCAGTCGAGTTCAATGCCGGGCACAATGCGCACACCGAGCTGTGCGCCGCGCCAGATGCATTCCGGCACACCGCTGACCGCCCGCCGGTCGGTCAAAGCCGCCAGCGTCAGCCGTTCCTCACAGCAGCGTTCGGCCAGTGCACGCGGCGAAAGCTCACCGCCTGCAGTCAGGCTGCTGTGGATTTGCAGATCGGTTTGTGCCATGGAAAGACCTCCGACAAGGTTCAGGATACGGGAAGGATTTCGGAAGGACAGGCCGCGCCCTCCGGGATAAACCAGCGTTGATGCACGCGTACCGCGCCAAGAATCGCATGGTTTTCGCAAAACTGCCGCAGCTCGGCGGTGGAAATATGCCATAAAACCGCAGCTTCCGGAATGGTCATAAACGGAATGTCTCTTCCTCCTTCTGTGTTATTTGAATAGGTGATAGACCGCCTGTGCCACGCCGTCATGGTCGCAGTCTGCGGTGATGTATTTTGCCAGATCCTTGAGCGCCGCGTCTGCGTTGCCCATTGCTACCGGCATCCCGACTGCGCGGAGCATTTCCGCGTCGTTGTCACTGTCACCGATGGCGACCATTTCGTCCGGCGCGACGCCGAGCATCTCGCCTAAGCGGGTGAGCGCGCGGCCCTTGTCCGCACCGGCGGGCAGAATTTCAAAGTTGTCCGAGCCGGAGCTTGTAATCGTGATGCCCGGCAGCGGCCGAATCTCCGCAAGCGCCTGCTCGAGCACCTCGCGTTCGCCGAGTGCGTACACCTTGGTGACGTTCAGATGGTTTTTCCGAATCTCACCGGCGATGTCCTCTACGACGATTTTATTCGCATGAAAGCCCTCTACGCGGTAATTTGCGACAAAATCGCGGTTGGAATATTCGTTGATATAGATTTTGCTGCCGACGTAGATCATCACGCGCACCGGCCGGCTCTGCACCGCCTCAACCACCTTTGCGCCGATTTCGCACGGCATGTCCCAGCTTTGCAAAATGTGCTCATCCGATGCAGTGGCAATCGCCGTGCCGCCCGCCGTGACCATCAGGTCGTCGCAGGGCAGTTCGCGGGCGAACTCCGCCGCCTCGCCGACAATGCGTCCGGTCGAGAGCACAACGTGAACGCCGCGTTCCTTGACCCACCGGAGCGCCTGTTTGACCTCGAGCGTTACCTCCTTGCGGGAGTTCAGCAGTGTGCCGTCCAGATCGAGCGCGAGCAAACGGTATTTCATGCCTGCACCTCCTTCGATATGGCGATAAATGGCGCACGCCACGCCGTCCTCGTCGCACGAAGCGGTCACTTCGTCAGCGGCTGCCCGTGCAATCGGAGAAGCGTTGCCCACTGCAATGCCCAGTCCGGCAGCGCGGAGCAGCGGCGCGTCAATGTCGTGATCACCGAGCGCCATCACCTCATTGGGCGAGATGTGCAGCGAATCGCACAGCACATGCATGGCCGTGTCCTTGCCCGCGCCTGCCGGTATGACCTCCAGATATTCGTCCTTGGAGCGCACGAGCGTCATCGGCAGGTGCTTTGCCTCCAGTACCGGAATCATTTCGTCAATCTGCGATTTCTCGCCCATGCAGAGCAGTTTGTGCGCGCCTGCGTCACCCCAGTCTGCAAACAGAGTCTCCAACGGCGCGACGGTCGGCTGTACGCCGGTTATCTGCGTCTCGGCGCGGCTCCACTCGTCCTCGGCGGAAATGAGCCAGTCGAGGTCGCGGTAAACACTCAAGTGGATACCTCTCGCCTGCGTTTCCTGCAGGACAGCCTGCGCACATGCGCGGGTCAGGCGGCTGTCCGCCAGCCGGTTTTCGCCCGAGAGAATAAGTCCTCCGCCGCAGCACACTAGCGGTCCATCCACGCCGAGCGCATCCCGAATCGGGAACACCGCCCGCGGCGGTCGTGCGCTCATCAGGCAGATGGTCACGCCGTTCTTCGCCGCAGACTGCACAGCCTCGCGGTTGGCGAGCGGCAGCTTGTGCGCCGAATTCAGAAGCGTGCCGTCAATATCCATGCACAGTAACCGATATTGTTGTTGATTCATCGCATTTCTTCCTTTATGACTGCTCTGCCGCCGACAAAATGTTGGCGACATTGCGGTTTCCGTTGCGGATGCCCAGTCCGATCACAGCCGCGCAGACCGCGCACACCAGCGCGATAATTACGCCGCATACGCCGCCCGCAAAGCGCAATCCGCTGCCCGCGATGCCCCACCAGGCCAGCACCGCCGCGCAGGAGGAGAGCAGCATAGCGATTCGCTTCCAGAGGGAAAGCTGCCGAAGGGCCTGCTGCTGCTGTTTGGCCTCGTGCAGTAATGCGGTCTTGTTCATTGAGAAAACTCCTTTCCTGTACGGCGGCCGCTGAACGATTTCGTTCAGCGGCCAGAGGGGTGAAAGTGTGATATAGTCTGAGTGAAACGATTTTAGTATGCAAGCTGCGGATCAAAGAATCCAACCAGCACGCCGACCAGCGCAATGCCGACCAGCACGAGCATAACGGTCGTCGGCGCCATTTTCTTCTTACTCATCAGCCAATAACAGAGCATAACGGTAGCCAGCGGCAGCATCTTGGGGAATATGGTATCCAGCACATCCTTTTGGAGCGATATATCACCGGGCAGGACAAGCGGCGTTGTAATCGAAATCCAGCTTGCGGCGACTGCGCCGATAACGACCGTGCCGAGCATGATGATGCTCTCGCGGATGGCGTTCGCCTTTTCACCGACGATCATCTCAACGGCCTTGCCGCCGAGCTCATAGCCCTTGAAATACAGCAGGCGCATGCCGAGCGTCAGAATGACATTGTACGCGATAATGTAGAAGATCGCGCCGAGCGGCGAACCGCCAGAGGATAAGCCGAGCGCAACGCCCAGCAGAATCGGAATCAGCGTGCCGACCAGCAGGCTGTCACCGATACCGGCCACCGGTCCCATCAGACCGGCGCGAATGCCGTTGATCATCTCACCGTCGATGTCCTCGCCGTTGGCCTTGGCTTCTTCCAGACCGGCGGTCATGCCGACGATGACGGTGCCTAGCTGCGGCTCGGTGTTGAAGAATGCAGAATAAGTCTTGAGGGCTTCGGTCTGCTCCTCCTTGGTGTCGTACAGCTCCTCTACCAGCGGCAGCATGGCGCACAGGTAGCCGAACGTCTGCATATGCTCCTGCGAAAAGCAGGTCAGATGGCCGTAAAACCAGTTGCGGAACGATTTGTTCAGCGCTTTCTTGGAAAGTTTCTTTTCTGCCATGATCAAATCTCCTCCTCATCGTCGTCAAACTCTGCTGCAGAGGCTGCAGCTGCGGGAGCGGCTTTCTGCAAAGCAAGGATCTTGATGCGGTAGTTGATGACCGCAAAGAAACCGCCGACGATAGATGCCGCAATCAGGTTAAGGCCCATGCACGCGGCCAGCGTGAAGCCGAATACGAATACCAGAATATCAACCGGCTTGGTCGCAACCTGCTTGAGCAGGATGGCGATACCGACTGCCGGAAGCAGCGAGCCGACGGTGAACAGTGTTTTCATTGCAACGCCGTCCATTGGCAGGTAGGCCTTCATCAGATCTACCATGCTGGTGCCGACCTTGGTGATGATAAACGTCGGAATAAACGAGCACAGGATGTGGGAAATCCACGGAAGACCCATATCGACCACATACAGCTTGCGCAGATCACCCTTTTCCAGAGCGCGCCAGCCCATATGCTGCCAAACGAGGTTTACGGTAGCTGTTCCGTAAAACAGCACGGTGCCGATGGTGCCGACAGCCGAACCGAGCGTTACCGCCATTGCCTGTCCCTCAGCGGATGCGGGATTGAGACCCATGGAATGCACGGCAACCATGGAAAGCGGAATGCCGATGTAAGAGATCGCGCGAACGTCAGCGGAAACCGTGCCGCCCGGCGTTACCAGTGCGATGTATACGACCTGAATAGCCGCGCCGAGATAAATGCCCGTCTGTACGTCACCCATGATGAGACCGACGATCAGACCCGCTACCAGCGGACGGCCCAGCGTGTAGTTGCCGAGCACCGTACCGCCCAGACCGGGCATGGATGCCAGACATGCGAGCAATCCGAACAATGCAGCCTGCCAAACTTGAACTTGCATAAGTTCTCCCTCTTTTCTTTTTTATTTTGTGAAATAGAATTTAGTAGCCGAACTGACCGCGGAACTTCTTCCAGTTGCCGATGGCGGCCTCCTTGATGAGCGCGAACTCTACTTCGTAGCCCTTCTGCATAATGGCCTCGAGTGCGTCCGCCTCCGGCTGGGTGATCGCCTGATTGTTGCCCAGCTTGGTCGCGCCCGGGCGGTCGTTGCACGGTCCGATGATAACCGTCTTTACCTCACCGGGATCAAAGCCGTCGTCCACAAGGATGCTCTTCATCGTGATTGGGTCCTTGGTGATGAGGAAGTAGCGATCCTTGCTGGCAAGCACCTTGCCGCACTTGGCGCGCCACTCGTCGAGCGTCCACACGAAGGTTTTCTTGTCGCTTGCGTTCTTGTACGCCGCCTTGAGCACCGGCGTGGTAGCCGCCTTGTCGTTTACGGCAATGAGTCCGTCGCAGGGATACTCGAGCGCCCAGCGGGTGCAGGTCTGTCCGTGGATCATACGGTCGTCAACGCGAATAAAAGAGATTGACATAACTTTTTCCTCCTTAATACTGCTCTTTACTATTTTTATTAAGGCAATACCGCATAATTGAACAAGAGTGATTTGCGAGTAAATTTTGCGTACTGACGAGGCGCAGTTTTGCGGTAATACTTGATGTATTACCGTGAAACTGCAACAAAGTCAGGACACAAAATTTCCGCAAAGCACCGCCGCTTTAATTGTGCGGTGTTGCCTTAAATATCGTCGTCTTCATCGCCGCCGAGGTCAAACCGCTTGATCTGGTCCTTGGCCTCGCCGGTCAGTTCCTGTTCCAACTCATCGAGCGGTGTCTCTGCATCCGCGAAGGCCGCCGTCAGCACGAGCGGCAGGTTCATGCCGCCGATGGCAAGCGTTTTGCCCAGCAGACCCTTTTCGGTGAGCACATCGAGTGCAGTTGTCAGCGGCGAGCCGCCGATGATGTCCGCCGTGAGGATGATCTCGTCCTCAGCGGTAATGTCCTTAACCAGCTCTGCGAAGTTGACACGGAAGGTGTCAACGTCCATGCCGTCGAGCAGGCTGGTCGAGCGGATGTCCTCGCGGTCGCTGCCTGCCATCATGCCGAGCGCGTTGTACAGACCCGGTGCAAAGGTGCCGTGACTGACCAAAATCAGATATCTCATTTTCCGTTCCCTCTTTCCTGTTTGTTGAGCATAGTATACCGGATTTGAGGGAGCGTGAAATCTGTATTTTGTCATGACCCTCGTGTGATAATCGTCCTGTTTTTCTATGACAAATGTCATGCTGATTATCAAAATATGCAAATAAAATGCGCTCTGTCTGTGCGTGTTGCACAAACAGAGCGCGTATCGCGTTCGATATCGTCAGTTTTTCTGTAAATATTCCTGCACTTCGTGCTGTACTCTTTGCAGCTGGAGTGACAAATTATGCTCATCCTCCATCGCGGTCTGTACCAGTCCTTCGGTCAACAGCAGCGCCTGATCGTAATTGCGGAACCGCGGTGCCGCCACCGCCTGCTCCATGACATCCGACAGCATTTCCACGCCGGACCGGCTTTCGCCTGGTGTGTCCTGCCGGAGAATCTGGCGGGTTTTTTCCGAGTCAGTCACGCTCCGCAACGCGGACACGCTGTGCGAATCCGTAAACAGCATGGACTGATTGTCCGCATTGGCGGTCAGCTCGCGCAGAAACTGCCACGCGAGCGTCGTATGTGCCGAGCGGCTGCTGATACCGGCCAGCACGGTGCTCAGCTCCGAGCTGTTGCTGCCCGCCGGACCGTGCGGCATCGGAATGCAGTCCCACGAGAAATCCGAGTAGCGCTTGATGCGCCACGGATACGGCTGATATGTCCGGTAATCCGAGAACAGGAACGGCCGGAACGCCACCCTGCCTTCGTCAAAGTCCCGCGCAGAAGGCGCGGTCTCTGCGGTGAGCTTGTCCAGCCGCTGTGCAAACGCCACCGCCTGCACGGCTCTCGGCAGAGAGATCAGACAGCTGCTGCCGCCCTCAGTGAACAGTGATGTGCCGTTCGCGATCAGCGCATCCTGCCAGGTATATCCATAGCAGCCAAACTGATCGATTTCGCCGTCACTATCCGTATCGTGCGTGACCTTGGTGCAGATGTTGTAAAAATCCTCCCACGTCCAGTCACCGGACGGCACAGCAATGCCTTCGCTTTCGAGCAGCGTCTTGTTGACGCACATCAGCGTCGGTACGCACTCATACGGCAGCGCGTACTGCACGCCGTTCTCCGCGCCGCTCTGCAGCGCCGCCGGATAAAAATCCGTGTCGGACACCGCCTCGTCCTGCGCAAGATAGCCGTCCAGCGGCGCGAGTGCACCGAGTTCGCACAGCTCACCGAAATCCTCCGGCAGCACGAGGAACACATCCGGCTCACTGCCGAGCAGGTACTGGTCGATAAGCCACTCCGAGTAATCCCGTTTGAGGATGCCGCTTGTGTAGGTGACGTGCACATTCGGGTGCTCCCGCTCGAACCGCTCGATCGCCGCGTCGATGACGGCGTAGCAGTTGCCGTTTGGCGCATCCCAGTAGCTGCCCGCCATAAAGCCGAGTCGCAGTTCGACTGGACGTGTGTGGCTGTAAACGACCATCGTCAGGCACACCGCTGTCAGCACGATGATCGCTGTCAGACGCTTCGCCAGCCCCTTCATTGCGGACCTCCAAACGGACGGCCTGCTACGCCGGTCTGCACCGCCCAGATAGCAAGCTGCGTGCGGTCGCGCAGATCCAGCTTGCTGAGAATGCTGCTCAGATAGTTGCGCACCGTGCCTTCGGACAGGCAGAGCGCGGCCGCGATTTCCTTGTTAGACAGTCCGGCACCGACCTCACGGATGATGCGCCATTCGTTATCCTGCAAATCCTCAGTCTGCTTTTCGTCCACACCGATGGTGAGGTTGCCCTTGGCCATCCGCGCGAACATCTGCAAGGCTTTGCTTGCCACATCCGGCGCGATAATGGAGCCGCCGCGCACGACTTCGCGCACCGCATTGGTCAAATCCGCAACAGACACACCCTTGAGCAGATATCCGGACGCGCCGAACCGCAGAGCGTTGAACACATACTCGTCATCGTCGAACGTGGTCAGCACGATGACCTTGATATTCGGATGCGCCGACTTGATCAGCCGCGTACACTCTACGCCGTCCACCTCGGGCATGCGGATGTCCATCAGCACAACATCCGGCCTTTCGCTGCGCACCAGTTCGATGGCCTCGCGGCCGTTCTTCGCCATGCCGACAATGGTAATATCGCTCTGTGCGTTCAAAACAAAGCCTAAACTTTCCCGAATCAGCTCCTGATCGTCTGCCAGCAGCACTTTAATCATATACATCACCCCATCTTAACGGAATTTCCGCGTGCAGCTCAAATCCGTTTTCACTCTTCACCTTTAACGTGCCATTTAACAGCTTAAGCCGCTCGCGCATGTGCCGCAGACCAAATCCCGGCTCAATTTTCGTGCAGCCGCAGCCGTTGTCCGTTACCGTTATGCCAAGCCGACGCTCCTCCGCTGCAATGCGCACACGCACCGCGGTTGCGTGTCCGTGCCGGATAGCATTCGTGATGCTCTCCTGCACGATGCGGTACACCGCGTCCTCCTCGTCCGGCGACAGCCGCAGATCCTCGGCCTGCAGATCGAGCATAATCTCCGCCTGCGAAGTCGCCTGCATTTCGGTGCACAGCTTCGCTATCGCATCTGTTAATTGCATGCGCTCCAGTGCATCCGGCCGCAGTGCCCGCACCGAACGGCGCACCTCATTCATGCCCTCACGAGCGGTAGCCGCAATGCGTTCCATCTGCTTTTTCGCCATCTCGGGCGAGATTTCCAGCATTTGCAGACATGCGTCCGCACCGGCGGTAATGCCGGTCAGTGCGTGGCCGAGCGTGTCGTGAATCTCGCGGGCAAGGCGGTTGCGCTCGCGCGTTTCGGCCATGCGTTCACTCTCGGCGGCGTAAGCCTTGAGCTGCTCGTTCATAACCGAAAGCCGATCGTTCGCCTGTTCCAGTTCGCCGTTGAGACGGCGTATTGCCGAATTTTCCTCGGTCCTCTGCCCGATGAGCACCACCATGTACACCACGAACAGGATAAGGTGCAGTGCGCCCAGCAAATCCACCGTGCTCTGCAAAAGCTGCCGCGTGTGCATGTCAAAATACAGCAGATATTCCGAAAACGGAACCGTGTGCAGCGCTCCCTGCAGAGCACCCAAACCGGTCAGCAGGAACAGCGCGGTCATCGCGCCGAGGAATCTGCGGCGCGTTCTGCCGTGCAGGCCGTCGATCAAATCCACGACCACATACAGCAGCAGGCCGTTGTAAGCCAGATGCAGCGCAAAAATCACGCATAATGCAAACAGCGGCTCGGTCCAGCCGATGAAATTCTGTCCGCGCCGGCGCAGCACACCGGCCAGAATGAGCGCCGCCATGCCGAGCACGGCGATAACCAGCGTCCACGGTTTAGCCGGCAGCGCGCTCAAATTCTGTGCGAACGCTACGCCATCCGACTGCCGCGCCGCCAGTACCGGCGTCATGCCGAACACCCACACAAGGAATGCGCCCACGGTCACGTTCAGCAGCAGCATGATGCGACGGAAAAACTGCAAACTCTGTACCATACCGTCTCCTCCTACTGCCAGCCGTCCATGTCGTAGCCGTTTACGTTGTCCTTCGTGACCAGCTCGACCGGAACCGTAATCTCTTTTTCGTAGTCCTCGCCGTTCAGGATCGCGTAAACCGTCTGCGCGGTGATCTGGCCCAGCCGAATAGGCGACTGTGCCGCCGTAGCCGTCATAGCGCCCTCACTGATCATGCTTTTCGCCTCGGGCGCACCATCCACGCCGTAAACCGCTGTTTTTTCCAACAGACCATGCTCCTGCAGCGCCGCCATCGCGCCGAGCGCACTCGGGTCGTTGAGGCACATCACTGCGTCCGGCACGATGCCCTGCTCGAGTAGCCGGTCCATCTGCGGCATGGCGACCTCAAGTTGACCGGCACTGTCCGCCCGGCCGATGATCTGATAATCCGGATGCAACGCCAGCGTATCGCAGAAGCCCTGTATGCGGTCCATGCCGGACTTGGTGGAAGCGTGCTCGATCAGCGCGACCTTCGCGGAATCGCACGAATTCATCAAGTGCTCCGCGCAGAGCACACCCGCGCCGTAGTTGTCGGACGCGATCGTGCACGCTACCAAATCCGGGTTACTGACCTGCGAGTCGATGACCACGACCGGCACGCCCGCCTTCTGCGCCTCGCGGAGTGCTGGCTCGATCTCGCGGTAGTCCACCGGATTAAGCACCAGCAGGTCGATATCTTCATGCAGCAGATCGCGTATCTCCCCGTTCTGCCGCTCCTGATCAAGCGCCGGATCGCGCGTCAGCAGAATATCGCCGTGGCTTTCAATTACCAGCCGCAGTTCCTCGTCAATGACGCTGTAAAACGGGTTGTTCATCGTCATGTACGTTGTGCCGATGCGGAGCGGCTCGTCCGCCTGCGATACAGCCTGATGCGTCACGGCGGCAAGTCCGGCCGCCAGCAGCAGCGCCGCTGCCGCAAGGATTGGTCTTGTGCGCAACGGTATCCCGCCTTTCCCCTTAGTAGTTGATACCATTATAGCATAAATTTTTCCGGTGAAAAAGACAGATGTGATGGGTTTCTTGCGGCTTTGCTTCTCTATTTGTCAATCGCTTGATTTTCCCTGCACATCTTGACAAAACCGCACTTTTACCGTACGATTAGCGCAGAAATCATCCTGCAAATCACATCCTTTCGTTTGATGAGATACACATCTCACAGGCGCAGGTATCCCGATTGGAGAAGGGCGCACTGGAGCATATCCGCAAGCAAATTTAACAAATTGAGAATAGATCATGGATGATGGAGAATGAAAGAAGCCGCCCGAAGGGCGGTTATTGAATAAACGCGCTTTGCGCGTTACCGAAATTCTCAATTTTCAATTCTCCATTCTCAATGAAAGAAAAAACAGCAAGTCCAACTGAACTTGCTGTTTTTCTTTACGCTGCCTGACTTTCGCCGGTGGCATAATCAATTTCCACGCCCGGCTGGACGTTATAGCAGTACACGTTAAAGCAAATGCCTTCGCCGTCATCCTCGACCGACCACGCCTCCATCTGCACGCCCGAGGCAACAAGATTGCTGCCCTCAAACACCGGCGTAACCCGATAGAGCACATGGTTGCCGGTTTCCTTCACATAGTCAGCGACCATATTCTCAAACGGCAGCATACCCTCAATATTGAGGTATCGCGTGCCGGTGATCAGATTCTGCTTGTTGGCATTCTCAGCTGTAAGCTGCCAGCCGATCAAGTGACAACGGTTATACAGGTATTTGCCGTCCACACAGTCATACTTGACGGTATGCCATCCGGTTGGCTTGACCTGACCGATCGAACCGCGTTTTTCTCCATCTGCGGGCATCAGATCCTGTCCGACATTGGCGTATGCCGTGCCGCACCGTCCGAGATAATCCAAATCCGAATATTCCTCAAACGCTTCGGTCTCCTGCTTGTCTGCGTCGGTGAAGAATGGCTGGTTGCCGTCGATCTCGACATAAGCAGAATCCGAGTAGGCGGGCAGCTCGTCCATCGAAACCATACTGCTCGACGGCATGGGCAGTGCACAGCCGGAAAGCAGCAGGCTGAGCACGAATACAATCGGCGCAAACGCGCGGGTCAATTTTCGCATTTAACAAATACTTCCTCTGTTATTTTTTCATGCGAGGAACCGGCAAATTCGGTCTCGCTTTGCTTCGTCCATCCGGTTTCCGGAAGGGTGAAATACCGTTCGGCGGGATAGACACGATTCCAGTGATATAATATCACCTGCTGTACCCTGTTTAAGTAGGGTGCAGGATCGTGCACCTCAGCGAAGCAGTAATCGTCCTCTGCCGCCCGCTCGAGGCAATCCTCGGCGATGCAAAGCCGTACTGCCGTATCCGCTCCGAACAGCTTTGCGGTATACGGACTTATCCACAGCCTGTGCATACCGCAGTGCATAAGAATGCGCTCATTCAGCACACGATCGCGGCTCTGTCGGCGATGGTTGAAGGCCAGGCCGCCTTTATCATCCACACATAAGATCAGCTTCATAGAATCCTCCCTTCATCGGGTATCGGATGCACTGTTGACCGGCGTAACGCTGTATGTAATGCGTCCTGCCGAAATACCCTGCCGTCCGATATACGAGCACAGTGCTTCGGTCAGTCTCGGGGTTGCCTTGCTGTGATGCAGCCGCACAACTACCACGCCGGACGTGGAGGCGAAATACTGTACGGTCTGCGTATACGCTTCCGCCGCATTTTTCTCGGCATCGCCGCTGTCCAGACCGGCATCCCACAGGCGGTAGCCTGCACCGATGAGCACGCTGCGCTGTGCTTCGGTGAGCGCGTCGCTGCCGCTCTGGTTGGCGGCTATGCGGGCTGCAACACCGGTCAGCAGTGTCAGGCGTTCGTTCGCAGCGGCAAGGTCGGCCAGCATGTCTGCTCCTGTGGTTTTGCTGTCCGCCTGCAGCAGAAAGGCTGCCGTATGTCCTTCCGCTGCGATTCGGCGAACCAGATCATCATCCCATTCGGAGGTATCCGTCGGCAGGAAGAACGCCGCCTGCCTGCCTGCGTCATGCAGATTGTCCAGAACAGCCGCCGTGTTTTCGTTCGGCGCGCCGTAATAGGCAAGATACACGCGGACCGGCTTCTTCGCCGGCTTTTCCTCTACCTTCGGTATTTCGATGGTATCGTTGTCCACCGGCTTTGCCGGTGCCGGATTGGTATTCGTGTTATTGCTGCGGTCCGACCCGGAAGTGCTGCCCTTGTAGTTGTCGATCGTGTTCTCAATCACCTTGGTATGCGCCGCAATAAACGCCGAATCGCTCTGTGCCGAGCCGTCCGCGACACGCAGCACATTTTCCCCCTGCAGGGTCAGTGAAGAATAGGTAAAGCCGAACTTCGCACAGCACAGCTTGACCGGCACATAAACCGTTCCGTTCATCTCATACGCGGGTGTGGAATAGCTGTTCAGATTCTGGTCGTACACATAGCCTTCCGCAGTCGAAAAGCTGAGCGTTTCGTCGTTTGCGGAAAGATCGAGCACGCCGTCATTCTCCGAGGCTGACACGCCGAGCGTAGTAAACACACTGTACGGCACATAGGTTTCGCCGCCGAGACGCGCAGGCATGGTGCTCTCGTCGAGCGGCAGGATGGAGTCATTTATCGCTGTCAGCGTCACCGCATGCGCCGGTGCAGGCAGAAACGTCAGCAGCAGCGCGGCACACAGCACACAGCTGATGATTTTTTTGATACGCACTCACTCCTTTCAGCAATTCGTACGAACATATTATACCAAAGCGCAGCGGGTTTGTCACCCTTTCTGCCGAAAAACACCTTGCGTTGTGAGAATCGAGTGCTATAATAAAAGAGTACAAATTCTTATAAAGAAAGAGTGAAGCAACCATGCTGCAGATCACAACACAGCGCACTACTACTCCTAAAGCAAAGCCGGACGAAAGCAACCTCGGCTTTGGCGTTCATTATACCGATCACATGCTGATCATTGACCACGATGAGGAACAGGGCTGGCACGACGCCCGCATCGTACCATATCAGCCGCTTGAGCTTGATCCGGCAGCGATGGTTTTCCATTATGCAATGGAGTCCTTTGAGGGTCTGAAGGCTTACCGCACCCCGGACGGCTCCATTCAGCTGTTCCGCCCGGACAAGAATGCACAGCGTATGATCAACACCAACCATCGTATGTGCCTGCCGAGCCTGCCGGTAGAGGATTTCGTTCAGGCTGTCAAGGCCATTGTTTCCTTCGATCAGGACTGGGTTCCGCACGCTGAGGGCACCAGCCTGTACATCCGTCCGTTTGTCATCGCTACCGAGCCGCATCTGGGCGTTCGCACCTCCCGCACCCACAAGTTCATCATCGTATGCTCTCCGGTCGGCGCTTACTACTCCACCGGCATCAATCCGGTTAAGATCTTCGTCGAGGATGAGTACACTCGTGCCTGCCCGGGCGGCACCGGCTTCACCAAGTGCGGCGGCAACTACGCTGCATCCCTGATCTCTCAGGTAAAGGCACACGAGCTGGGCTACGAGCAGACCCTGTGGCTGGACGGCGTTGAGCACAAGTACGTTGAGGAAGTCGGCTCCATGAACTGCTTCTTCAAGATCGACGGCACCGTTTACACCGCTCCGACTGTTGGCACCGTTCTGCCGGGCGTTACCCGTATGAGCTGCATCGAGCTGCTCAAGCACTGGGGCATTCCGGTATCCGAGGAGCGCCTGCCGATCGCTGACGTTATGAAGGCTTCCCACGACGGCAAGCTGGAAGAGGTATTCGGCACCGGTACTGCTGCTGTTATCTCTCCGGTTGGCGAGCTGCGCTACGAGGGCGATGTTGCTCACATCAACAACGGTGAGATCGGTGAAGTTACCCACAAGCTGTACAACACCCTGACCGGCATCCAGTGGGGCAAGCTGCCGGATGAGCTGGGCTGGACTGTAAAAATCGACTGATTTCGATAAAAAGGCAAAGCCTTTTAGCGGACGCGGTTTGCAAGCAAACCGATATTCAATAAAAAGAGGCTGACAGCTGTGAACTGTCAGCCTCTTTTTTTACAATGCAAGCGTGTGATATGGTTCGCCGCTCAGCGTTTTCCATGTAAAAACGCCGTTTTCGAGTGTCATATAGCCATGTGCGGTATCATTTTTCGGGATGGACACTGAACCCGGGTTCAGATACAGGTTTTCCCTGCCAAACGGCTCCCATGCCGGAATATGCGTATGCCCGTGCAGCAGCACATCGCCCTGACACAACGGAGGCGGTGTTTTCGTGTTGAATTGATGTCCGTGCGTGACATACACCAGCCGCTCCCCTGCCAGCAGGACGGCATAGTCCGCAAGGATTGGAAACTCAAGCACCATCTGGTCCACCTCGGTGTCGCAGTTGCCGCGCACACATAGGATTGTATCCGCCATGCCGTTCAGCATGGCAATCACCTTCTTTGGCGCGTAATCGCGCGGCAGATCGTTTCTCGGACCGTGGTAAAGAATATCGCCGAGCAGCAGCAGACGCGCAGCCTGCTCGCGCTCGAACGCCTGCAGCAGCTGTTCGCAGTAGTATGCCGAGCCGTGAATATCGGATGCAATGAGAAATTTCATGCCTAGCCTCACCTGCCCGCCTGCTTTGGCACATCCACGATGGTGCCGCCGCCTACAACTACATCGCCGTCATACAGCACCGCCGCCTGACCGATCGCTGCGGCTCTCTGCGGCTCGTCAAACACCAGCTTGACACGGCCGTCCTCCATCGGAGAAACCGTCACCGGCTGCTCCGCATGGCGGTAGCGAATCTTCGCCTTGATGTGAATCGGCTCGGTCAGCTCCGGAATCGAAATCCAGTTCATATCATCTACGATCACAGTGTCCGAGAACAGCGCTGCCTCCGGTCCGACCGAAACCGTGTTCTTCTCCATATCCTTGCCGCAGACGTACACCGGCTCACCCATCGCAAGACCGAGGCCGCGTCTCTGGCCGACGGTATAGCGGACAGCACCCTTGTGCTTTCCCACCGGCTTGCCGTCTAAATCGAGGAAATCGCCTGCCGGATAGTGCTTGCCCGTGTACTGCTCCATGAACTTGACATAATCGCCGTCCGGCACAAAGCAAATATCCTGGCTGTCGTGCTTGCGTGCGTTGCAGAAGCTGAGCTGCTCCGCCAGCTCGCGGATCTCCGGCTTGTTGCGGTCGCCCAGCGGAAATTTGGTGTGCGCCAACTGCCGCTGCGTCATCGTGTACAGCACATAGCTCTGGTCCTTGCCCGCGTCCACGCCCTTTTTGAGCAGCCAGCGTCCGGTCTGTTCATCCTGCTCAATGCGGGCATAGTGACCCGTGACAACGTAATACAGGCCGTGCTGCTCGGCAAAATCCAGCAGCTTGTCGAACTTCATAAAGCGGTTGCAGTCAATACAGGGATTGGGCGTGCCGCCTGCTTCATAGGTGCGGACAAACTTGCCGATGATCTTCTCCTGAAAATCCAGTGTAAAATCCAGTACCTCATACGGAATATCCAGCTGAAATGCAACCTCACTTGCGTCCTCGATATCCTTTTCCGAACAGCAGGTGCGGAAATTACATGCACCGAGATCCTCGTTGCGGTACAGCCGCATGGTCGTGCCCATGCAGCGGAAGTCCGCCTGCCGCATCAGGTAAGCCGCGATCGAGCTGTCTACGCCGCCGCTCATCGCAATGAGTGCGGTCTTCTGTTCTGCGTTCTGCATCTGTGCCGTCCTCTCTTTCGATATATTAAGTGGTAAGTAAAATTTTCATCAGATAGCAAAAAACTCCGAAAACCATGTGGTTTTCAGAGTTTTTGTGGTCGAGGTGACAGGATTTGAACCTGCGGCCTCTTCGTCCCGAACGAAGCGCTCTACCAAGCTGAGCCACACCTCGAAATCAAGCTGCCAACGCTTTTCCGTGACAGCTTTATTAGTATATCGCAGAAATCGCTTTCTGTCAACACTTTTTTGAAATTTTCCTTAAATTTTCTCGAGCAGCCTTGCCACCAGACGGCGCAGCTCTGCGCCGCGGCGCTCGGCAGTCTCGTTGACCTCAGCGCCCGAGAGCGGCTGCATAAGCACGCCCGCCGCCATATTGGTGATCATGGCAATACCGACGAGCGGCAGACCGCAGTGCGCGGCTGCAATGACCTCGAACACGGTGGACATGCCGACCGCATCCGCACCGAGCGTGCGGAACATGCGGATCTCCGCCGGTGTCTCAAACTGCGGGCCGTTTACGCCGCAGTATACACCCTGATGCAGCTTAAGACCGCAGGCCGCAGCGGCCTGCATGGCTTTTTCTCCCAGTTCGTGGCTGTACGCGAACGTCATATCCGGAAAACGAGTACCGAGTTCGGGATCATTTTTGCCGGTCAGCGGACTTTTGCCTGTCATGTTGATGTGGTCGGTGATCAGCATAAAATCACCCGCATGATAGCCGGTGTTAATGCCGCCGGAGGCATTCGTCACGACAAGCGCCTTCACGCCCAACTCTTTCAGCACATAAACAGGATATGCCACCTCGTCCGGCGCGTAGCCCTCGTAGCCGTGCAGACGGCCCTGCATGCAGATAACGCGGCGTCCGGCCAGCGTGCCGCATACCATGCGTCCTGCGTGGTCAGGCGCGGTGGATACCTTGAAGTGCGGAATCTCGCCGTAAGGTACATACGTCGGGTTCTCCACCTCATCAGCCAGCGGGCCGATGCCTGAGCCGAGCACCAGTGCGATTTCGGGCACAAACGGCAGCTTTTCTTTAAGATATGCTGCAGATTCCACTACATTTGCTTTTGTCAGCATAGGTCGTCCCTCCTTACAGCCGACGCAGGATAGCGTCCGTGCGCTTCTGCGTTTCCGCCTTTACCTTTTCAATATCAATGGTCTTGAATTCACCATCGCGGTACAGCACCTCGCCGTCCACCATGGTCAGGCGAACGTCCGCGCCCTGAGCCGCATAGACCACGTTGCAGGCGGCGTCGGTCATCGGTGTAAACTGCGGTGTATCGGTGTCGATGACGCACAGGTCAGCCTTATATCCAACCGCCAGCTTGCCGCAGTCCGTGCGTCCCTGCGAAAGCGCACCGGCGCGCGTTGCCGTGTGCAGCACCTGTGCAGGCGTCAGCAGCGTAGAATCGTGATAGAAACCCTTGTAAACCACACCGAACAGGTAAATATCCTGTAGAATATTCAGGTTGTTGTTGGAGGCTGCGCCGTCTGTGCCGAGCGCGATATTGATGCCCTTCTCCAGCATTTTCGGGATGTTCGCGTAGCCGGATGCCAGCTTGAGATTGCTTGCCGGACAGCAGGCGACCGAAACATTGTGCTTCTTGAGGATATCGAAATCCTCGTCCTCCAGCCAGACGCAGTGCGCCGCCGTGGTCGGGGAATCGAAAATGCCGTGCGCCTCCATGTACGCCGCCGGCGTCAGGCCATGACGCTGCTTGCACTCCTCGTGCTCGGTCTGCGTCTCGGACAGGTGGATGTGGATACGCGCACCCGCGTCCTTCGCGTGAGCGGCTACCGCCTCGACCACCTTGGGTGTCGAGGTATACTCGCCGTGGATACACAGATCACCGATCAGACGGCCGCCCAGCTCGCCGTTCCACTCGTTCAGCAGGCGCAGATTGTCCTTGTAGGCGGCAAGGCTCTCGTAGTCGCTGTCGTCAAATACGGTCAGACCGCGGCTGAGGTTGCACTTGATGCCGCTCTCGCGTATCGCGGGCATCATGCCGTCAAAGAAGAAATACATATCCGAGAATGAAACCGTACCGCTCGCCAGCATTTCCGCGATGGAAAGCTGCGTGCCGTAGTACGCCGCCTCGTCGTCGATCTTGTCCTCAAACGGAAATACCTTCTCACCCAGCCAGCGCTGCAGCGGCAGATTTTCCGCGTAGCCGCGCAGCAGCGTCATCGGCGCGTGGCTGTGGACATTGTAGAAGCCGCTCATCAGCAGACGGTGTCTGCCATCGTAGCGTTCGCCGTAGTCCTCCTGCGGCTCGGTGTCACCGATATAGGCGATCTTGCCGTCCTTCACGCCGACGTACTGCCCGCGTTTGAGCGCAAAATTCTCATCCAACAGATCAATGTTGCAAAAAAGCATGGTATTCTCCTTTTCTCTTTACAGAACATGGTAATGCGGGATAATATCCTCGTATTCGCCGTCCTTGTTCAAAAATCCGCCCGGAATCACACCAAGCTGTGTGAATCCCAGCTTTTTGTACAGCGCAAGTGCGCCCTTGTTGCTCTTGACGACTGCGTTGAACTGCAGCACGCGGAATCCGCACGTTTTCCCCTGTGCAATGCAGTGCTTTACCAGTTTTTCACCGATATGCTGTCCGCGCACGGTCTTTTTGACGGCGTAGCTGGCGTTGCAGATATGACCGCAGCGGCCCACATTGTTCGGGTGCAGAATATACAGACCGACCAGCTCGCCGGTTGCCGCGTCGTACGCTACGCCGGTATAGGTCTGCTCAGTGAAAAAGGCATGACCGGTCACCTCGTCCAGCTTTTCCATCTGCGGAAAGGCTTTACCGTCCTCAACGACCTCGTTCCAAATTTCTGCTGCCTGTGCAGCATCACGCTGCTCGTACTGCCGAATTTCGATCTGCATGGTATCTCATCCCTTGGGTTTTCTCTTATTATAGCATAGTGCAGGAGAAAAGAAAACTGTTGCATCGGCTGCAAACCGGAGGAACGCGCCGTACCCACGGCGGTGGGCAAAAGGATGGACACCAAGGTTTCCACCCTTTTGAATCCCGCTTCCTTTGCTCGTTAGCCTGACGCAGACCAGAGACCGGCGACCGCTCCGAAAAGGAGAACGGCAGTCGGGTTACTCTTGCGTGTCTTTCGCAACCTATTCGCAGTTCACAGATACCTTACTGCTACACATACGGGTTCTTTCCGCAGGCGCGACACAAGGTGAATTGCCCGTCAGGGCAAGAGAAGGTGCCCTGGGGTGCGACCTCGGCGCACCGTATCTAAACCATCTGCTCCTTGCTAAAACGCAGGGGCGGCCATTGGCCGCCCACAGAATGATAACCCATTGCGTTCTCCTCACTCTTTCTTAAAACGCCGAATACTTCAAAATATCTTTTCGCATTCGCGCGATAATCCGCTTTTCCAGCCTTGAAATGTAGCTTTGCGAGATACCCAGCAAATCCGCAACCTCCTTCTGCGTCAGCGCCTTCGGCGTGCCGATGCCAAACCGCAGCGAGATGATCTGCCGCTCTCTCGGCGGCAGATGGCCCAGTGCCCGATGCAGCAGCATTTTGTCCACATCATCCTCGAGCGGCCGCATGACGCTGTCCGGCTCGGTGCCGAGAATATCACTCAGCAGCAGCTCGTTGCCGTCCCAGTCCGAGGACAGCGGCTCGTCGATGGAAACCTCGCTCCGCCGTCCGGCGATCTTGCGCAGGTGCATGAGGATCTCGTTCTCGATACACCGCGACGCATACGTCGCCAGCTTGACGTTTTTGTCGCTCCGATAGGTGCTCACCGCCTTGATGAGTCCGATTGTTCCAATAGAAATTAAATCTTCTGTTCCCACACCGCTCGACTCAAACTTGCGCGCCAGGAACACCACCAGCCGCAGATTGTGCTCGATAAGACGGTTGCGCGCCGCAACATCGCCCCCGCTGTTCGCCTCCACGGCGGCGGCCTCCTCCTCCGGAGACAACGGCGGCGGCAGAACATCGCTGCCGCCGATATAATGTACACCTTGCGCTCGAAACCGCCGTAAAATCGTCTTTAACCACTGCAGAATTTTCATTTTTGCTCTCCCTTTCACACCCCGATAAGTCCCTCGTACGCGCCCTGACCGATGGAGACCGCACTGACTGCACACACACAGTCAAGTGCTGTGCCGTCTGCCCTCAGCACGCTGTCCGGCCGGAAATACAGCAGCAGACCGCCATCCGTGCCGACCGCGTGAAACGGCAGCAGACCGCAGCGTGCAGCCAGATTTTCCGGCAGAGCCGTCAGCTGCGCGGACACACTGCCGAACGGCAGTTGCGTGTCCAGCAGGCACTCGGCGGCCTTGCGCTCGATCACCACGACCGGCTTTCCGGAAACCGGTTCGATTAGGTCGTTGCCCGTGTCGTGCAGCACACGCACGACGGTCTGCCGATTGCCGAACCGGATGGTCAGCGTTTCCGTTTCGCGGTGCAGCGCGCCGTGCTTCGCATCTCCGCACAGGAGTATCCCGCTTGCCGCGTAGCCGACAGCTGCCGCCAGCACGAGCACCTGTATCGGCACCGCAAAGTAGTACCCGCACGAGAGCAGCAGCCTCCTGCCGCTTGCGGCACTCAGTGCCGCCGCCAGTCCGGCGAACGAGGCCGCGACCACGCCGTACAGTGCACACAGCCGCGCAAGGTGCCGCTCTCTGCCGAAAGCGACCATGCACAGGCCCAGTCCTGCAAGAAGGCGCAGCGGCGCGAGTGTCAGCACCGGCCAGACCGCACCCAGCACGGCATAGCCGCCGCCGAGTACTGCTGAGAAAATCAGCCGCATTTTCCGCACCTGCACGCCGCCTAAGCGAGCCGCCGCAAGCAGCGTTGCGCCATCCATCAGCGCGTTGACGGCAAACAGCACATCCAGATAGACGACCATACCTCACCTCCCGAACAAGATTCAGTATAGCACGGACAACGTGCACGTTTTGCCGAATAAAGAGCGTAAAATGCCCGAAGCCGCTCTACCATAAGGTAGAACAGCTTCAGGCAAAGAGTAGTATGTAAGTAAGATGTGGTCGAAATGAGAAAGGGTATAAAAAAACAGCAAGAGTCCTGCACCTTTTATCGGTATCAGCCCCCTTGCTGTGTCTTTATCATACTGCAAAATCGGCAGCTTGTCACCTGTCGTTTTTTACAACATTCCCAGTAACTCTATCGGTTATTTTTGGAGTGCATACTGTGTCAGCAGCTTTGCCGCGTCCTCTACATCGGAAACCGCACACAGCTCGCTCGGAGAATGGATATAGCGAGTCGGGATGGAGACCGCGCCTGCCTGCACACCTGCGCGCGCCTTCTGCAGCGCCGACGTATCCGTGCCGCCGCACAGCAGGATTTCGCGCTGCGCGGATACACCGCAGTCTTTCGCCGCCTGCTCGAGCGCATCCACAACCGCCGGTGTGCAGATAACCGAGCGGTCCATCACCTTGACTGCCGGTCCCTTGCCCAGCTCGACCGCCATCGCGGACTTCATCTCCGGCAGGTCGCCGGTATCGGTCACGTCCACCGCGATAGCCGCATCCGGCTCAACTGCGAACGCTGCCGCGCCTGCGCCGCGCAGGCCAACCTCCTCCTGTGCCGTAAACACGAAGTACAGGTCGTTCTCGATTTCCTTGTCCGCCAGCTGCTCCATCATCAGCAGGAGCGTCACACAGCCGATACGGTTGTCCAGATACGGACCGCACAGCACGCCGTTCTGCTCGAACCGCGGTGCTTCGTACACGGCAAAATCGCCGATCTGCACCAGTTTGCGCGCTTCCTCGGCGTTTTTTGCACCGATGTCGATAAACAGATTATCCAGCGTCAAATCCTTGAGCGGCGTCTTTTCCTCGTACGAGATCACGCCGCGCGTGCCGTTGGCAAACTTCACCTGAATATTCAGCAGGTCACCGACATACAGGCCGCCGATCTGCGAAAAACGGATGAAACCCTTGTCCTCAATATAGGTGGCAACTACGCCGATGGAGTCCATATGCGCGGCAAACAGCAGCTTTTTGCCGCCCTTTACGCCTTTTTTACGGCAGATAAGATTGCCGAGCGCATCTGTCGTTACATCGTCGATATACGCGCCTGCAATCTCCGCGATGGTTTCGCGCACCGCATCCTCACGGCCGGAAGGGCCGAATGCACCCGCGACCGTGTTCCATAAATCAAAAATCTTGCTCATTCGTCGTTCCCTCCGAGTTCTTCCAGAAATGCGCGTGCGGCAGCGAGCACCGCTTCGCAGTCGGCTACTGCCGCCACCGAGGACGGCGAGTGAATATAGCGTACCGGAGCCGCGGCCGCGCACACGCGCACGCCCGCACGGCTCTTGTGGATGCGGCCTGCGTCCGTGCCGCCAGCTACGCGCGTTTTCGTCTGCCAGCGGATTCCGCGCTTGTCGCAGGCATTGCGCATAAGTTCAAACAGCTCCGCATCGTAGATAGTCGCGCCATCCATGAACGGCAGAACAACACCGCCGCGTACGCGGCAAACGGCTTTGCCGCCTTCCACCTCTGCGAGATCAGCAGCTGTCGTACCCTCGAGCACCATTGCAAATCCCGGATCGAGCGTATACGCCATGCTTGCCGCACCGCGCAGACCGACTTCCTCCTGCACAGTAAAGCAGAACCAGGTGTCGATCGGCGGCTCGTCCTCGATGAGTTTGAGGAGCGCAGCACAGCCGACGCGGTCATCAATCGCCTTGGCCTTGATAAGACCGTCGCCGAACTCGACAACCGCCGAGTCGAACACGCCGTAATCGCCAAGCGAAACCTTGTCCTCGGCGGCAGCTTTGCTCACTGCACCGATGTCGATATACAAATCCTTGGTCTTGGGCATGGTGCGGCGCTCTGCTGCGGTCGTCAAATGAACTGCCTTGATGCCGATCACGCCCTGCACATCACCGAAGCGAACCGGTCGGCCGATGACAACACGCGGGTCCACGCCGCCGACAAAGCCGAACTTCAGCATGCCGTCGTCCGTAATCTGCTTGATGATAACGCCGACCTCATCCATGTGCGCGCACACAACGACCGGACGCTCGAGCGCCTTTTTGCCCTTTCGGAACACCATAATGTTGCCGATGGCATCCATCTTTATCTCGTCCGCGAACGGCTTTACCTTCTCGAGCACAAACTCGCGCACCGCATCCTCACAGCCGGACGGCCCGGGCAATGCGCACAGCTGCTTCATCAGTTCGATCATGCGCCCACCTCCCCGTCAAATTCGCGCAGGAATTCTGCCATCAGGTCAGCGACTGCCTGCACATCAGACAGCTTCACAACCTCGACCGGCGTATGCATGTATTTTTCCGGAATGGACAGCAAACCCATTGCGATGCCGCGGCCGACGATCTGCATCGTCCACGCATTCGTGCCGGTGTTGCCCTCCATAATTTCGAGCGTATAGTCGATGTCGTTCGCCTTGGCGGTCTTGATGAGCGCCTTGGTAAAGCCGCGATGCAGGTTCGGTCCCATGCCGACTGCCACGCCGCTGCCGAGATCGAACACACCGTCCGACGGACCGTCCGGCGTTCTGCCGTGGGTCACATCCACCGCGATGGCGTACTCCGGCTGAACCGTAAACGCGCCGGTCTGCGCACCCAGTTCAGTGACTTCCTCCTGCGTGCTGATGAGCACCGCAACATTGCATTTCAGCTTGTCCTTCGCTGCGTGCAGCTGCTCCATTGCCAGCAGGATGGCGGCAACGCCCGCTCGGTCATCAAGACACTTGCTGCAAAGCTGACCGCCCGCCAGCTTGATCGGCTGCTGCGCGAACACGATCGGCGTGCCGACACGAATGCGGCTTTTGGCATCGAGCAGACCGGTGTCGATCGCCATCTGGTCGATGGGGACGGCCTTGTTCTGCTCACCTGTCTTGAGCAGATGCGGCGGCATGCAGGATACCACGCCGTACAGCGGCTCGTCCGCGAGAATGGTCACCTCACCGCCAAGCAGCATGCGCGGGTCCACACCGCCGACCGGCGCGAACCGCAGAAAGCCGCCGTCCAGTACCTCGGTGACAAGAAAGCCGATCTGGTCGAGATGCGCGTCCAGCAGGACGGTTTTCGCGCCCTCTTTACCGCAGGACAGGCTGCCGATCACGTTGCCGTTCTTATCCGCGTCCACGGTGTCGCAGTACGGGTGGAACAGCTCCGCAACGGCGTGTGCCGCCTGCATTTCAAAGCCGCTGACCGCCGGCAATGCGCACAGCGTCCGCAGCGTTTGTTCTAACTGCAAGGAAATTCCTCCTTTTTTGTCATTTATCGTACAAGGTTTATTATAACCGTTTCTTTTCATGGTTACAAGATAAAAGGCGCTCCTGAGAGCGCCTTTTGCTTTATGAAATCTGTTCTCCGGTCGGCAGATACAGCGCGTTCACCGCGTCCGTTTTGCCGTTCGGATAGGAATCTACCACGCGGAGACAACCGTTTTCAAAGCTGAGCCGATAATAAATGTCGATCGTGTCCTCGATTTTGATCGTTCCCAGCGTTGCGCCGAAGCGGTCAAAGCAGGTAATCGTGTGCTCATCTGTCGGGAGCGCGTACACGCCTGCGCCGTCGGTCGCCAGCAGACCCGGACGTCCGCCGTTCAGAATCGGCTTTACACGGAACAGAACCTTGTTCGTGCCGTCCGCGTCACAGCGGATGTACTCATATTCGGTATTGCTGAGCCAATGGCTGTAAATGTTCTGACCGACCTCATCGAACGCATTCTGATAGGTCTTTGTCAGCTTTCTGCCGTTAAAGTTGTACAGCGCATAGTAGCCTGTATTCTCGGAGTAGATGTAGGTATCACTGTACTGATTGAGATACAGACCGCCCGAGCTGGATGCAATGCGCTTGCCGCCTGCGATAATGGCAGCCGAATTATTGCCCCACACAGTAAAGCGGTCTCCCGCACCATCACGAATCTCCATCTTGCTGCGGTCAAACGCAAAATTCATGCTCCACAGGGTCTTGCCGGTGGTGTCGATGGCACAAATAGTCTTGCCGTCCACGTTGACAACCGCCTTGCCGTCCTTGAAGTTGGTCATGCGGTCATAAGTCGCCGTGCTCTTAGTGCCGTCAGCCAGCGCAATGTAGTCCTTACCGTAAGTCACCTTGGTGATGTCCATCGGACACAGCCAGCCTGCCTGCTCGCCGTCTGCGACAAGAATGCGGTAATCCTCCAGTTTTTCGCCGGTTTTGAGGTTCACCACGTCATATTTCGTGCCGTTTTCCATCGTCACACCGGCCCATACACCGAGCAGAGTAACATTCTCGAAGGTGCCCTTGGTAGCCTTATAATCGGTCAGCAGCTTTTTGCCCTTTGCGTTCTCGATGTGCATCTGCGACCGTGCACCGGCACCGCCCTCATCGTCCATGACAACGGCGTACTCTGCCGCAGTCTCGCCGCTCGGCACCTCGGCATACTTGGTATCATACAGCCGCAGCATGGTCGCGATGGACTGCTCGTGCGTATAGCTGTTATTCGGTGCAAAACGATTGCCGCTGACGCCGTTCATCACGCCGCTGTTGTACGCCCAGTACACATCGCTGCGTGCCCATGCCTGAATATCTGCGCCGTCCGCAAAAACGTGCGGCATACGATCCTTTACGTTGTCCTTGGCATTCTTGCGCAGATTGCCCAGACGGTGCAGCATGCTTGCCGCCTGCTGACGGGTCAACTGCTGCTGCGGTGCAAATTTGCCGTTGCCAACGCCGTTTACCACGCCCAGAGACGCACAGAGCAGCACGTCCTCGTCCTTGGTATCCGAGAAGGAAACCGTGGCTTTCTCGACGGATTTTACGTTTCCGCTCTTCTCCCAGGTGCGGTAAACCGCTGCCGCCAGCGCGCAGAAATCCGCACGGGTGATGCTCTGCGTGTACGCCTGATCGACCTGCTCCGGCACAATGCCCGCGTTCCGCGCGGTATCCACCGCCGACTTCGCCCAACTGCTCGGCGCTTCCGCTGCCGCAGCTGCCGTTACAAGCATAGCCGCAGATAAAATCGCTGCAATCGTTCGTTTCATAGAAAATCCTCCTTTTAATTCAGCGGTCAATGATGTATTTTCTTTGTTCCCGGTATCGCGCGCTGTTTTCTGATCGCTGCATTGTATTTGACGTTGGTATCTGCAAAAGGTTCCCAGATTTATCGGGTAATGTCAAAAAAATTATTGACGGTGCAGGTCTGCAGAATACCGTCCGGCGTGTAGTATTCATCCCGCAGGACGCGCTGCTGCTCGTCATACCATATTTTCTCGGTTACGCCGTCCCTGCTGACGCAGACTGCGGTGTGCTCGGCGTCGTCATACGTCCACTCGTTGTTCTGCATCATTTCGTAATTCGGATCATGCACATTGTTTTCCATACGCAGTATGGAACCGCGTGCATCCTTCACCGTGATCCATGTACCGGTCAGCACACCCTCGAAAACCGTACTGGTTCTGGTCGTTTCTCCGGTTTTGGGATTGTATTCCGATACCGCCTGTGACTGCATGTTGCCTGCCGTGTCGCAGCTCTGCTCCATATACGGTTCTTCCTCGTCTCCGCGATAGGTGTAAGTCTCTATTCCGTCCGCATCCTCCGTGCGAACGATACGACCCTGCTCGTCATACTCTGTGTAAGAAACCGTTTTCACACCGCAGGTTGTAGAATACCATGTCATTTTGCTGCCGTTGTAAACCTTGCGTTCACTGGAACTCACACCGAACGGACGCTTGCAATTCAGCGACCAGATCTCGCGGTTCTGCGCATCATAGCCGGTGATTCTGAGATAGGACCATTCCTTCTCATCCGGTATCACGCGCGTTGTCTTTTGCTGTTCAATCCGAGCAGCAGGCTGCATATACGCCAGAAGTGTCCAGTTTTCCGCTGTCGGACGGACATAACGCAGTCCGTTCATCGATAAGCCGCCGAAAACAACGCCGCAGCAGACCGCAGTGCTTGCCGCCAGCATTCCGGCTCGTTTGAGAATGTTCAGCTTCACCCAAACACCTCCTCAGCGGGTGACATCGGTGTATGTTGTTGTAATCTCACGCGAAAAACCATCCTCCGAAAAGCTATATGCATTTTTTATCCAGCGTCCCTGTTCGTCATACCAGTATTTCTCGGTTGTGCCCTCCGCCTCGTCCACACAGGTGGCCGTGCGCGCGGCATCGTCATACGTCCACTGATAGTCACAGGTTCTCATCTGTCCGCCCGCGCTGACATGCACTTGCTTTACGATGTTGCCATGCGAATCCAGTATGCAGTACTGCGAGGCAAGATAGGTACCATCGTCTTCGTATATGTCCATATTGGTGACGGTACTGCCTGTTTGCGGGTCGGTTTCGGTGATCTTGCGGCCGGTCAACGCGCCCTGCGCGTTGTGCGTTTCCTCCAGATACGTTTCAGTCGCATCGCCGCGGTAGTAATACGTCGATATGCCGCCATAGTCGGTTTCCATACGGATAAGCCGTCCCTGTTCATCATACTGGCAAACCGAGTCCGCTTTTCCTCCCTGACCGAAGAAATACCGCGCCGATGTATTGCCGATGTACACATCACGGCTGCTGCCGACCGATGCCAGCTTGCCGAATGTCGTGCGCGACCAAATCTCGCGGTTCTGTGCATCGTATCCGGTGACAGTGTAGGTCGGGTCGCCCTCACCGAAGTCCATAACGCACTGCTCAATGTGTTCCGCCGGTGCGACCCACGGCAGCAGCCACCAGTTATCTGTCGTTGGCCTCATGTAGCGTAAGCCATTCACCGCCAGCGCCCCGAAAACACCGGCTGTACAGGCGGCAGTTGCCGCCGTCAACATTCCCACACGTTTCAACAGATCTTTTTTCATTATGATCCCGCCCTTCTCTATCCAATTGTCCTGCCTGTCTTATTGATTTCAGTATAGCATAAATTTTTCCGGAAGGATATATCTCTTTGCATTTTGAAACAGAAATGTATCATGCAGCGGCAAAATCGTTTGTCTGCGTCTGGTTGTCAGTGATGCGAGAGCGCACTGTACTCCCCTACGATTGCGCGTGTACTGATGAATTTACAGGTGCCGTCCGCAGCCATCAGACTAAAGAGTTGCGCGACACGGTTATCCCCCAAGAGACCTTTAGGCAAACTATATCGTGCAGGGCGGGGTGACCTTTTACCCCGCCCTGCAATATAGCAGACACCATCCGCGTATGTTACGAAATAAACGCAAAAAAATCCCGCAGAGAAAACCTCTGCGGGATTTATTATGCTATTTCAGCAAGCGTTTTGCGCGATCTTACGCCTCGGGAGCGTACAGATCCTGCAGGCGCTTCAGGTGAGCGTAACGCTTGGTAGACTCTACCTCGGAACGCTCGAACAGGCCCTCTGCACGATCCGGGAATGCACGGGTCAGTGCGGAGTAACGAGCCTCGTTCATCATGAACTTGCGGTAATCCTCGGTCTTGGGCTCCTTGGACTCCAGAATGAACGGGTTCTTGCCCTCGTCAGCCAGCTGCGGGTTGAAGCGGAACAGGTTCCAGTAACCGCAGTCAACAGCCTTCTTCATCTCAGCCTGGCAGTTGGTCATGCCGCCCTTGATGGAGTGCATCTCACACGGAGCATAGCCGATTACCAGCGACGGGCCCGGATAAGCCTCAGCCTCAGCGATGGCCTTCAGGGTCTGAGCCGGATTAGCGCCCATAGCTACCTGTGCAACGTAAACGTAGCCGTAGCTCATAGCGATCTCAGCAAGGCTCTTCTTCTTGGTGGTCTTACCGGAAGCTGCGAACTGTGCAACAGCGCCGATGTTGGTAGCCTTGGAAGCCTGTCCACCGGTGTTGGAGTAAACCTCGGTATCGAATACCATAACGTTTACGTCCTTGCCGGATGCCAGAACGTGATCCAGACCGCCGAAGCCGATATCATATGCCCAGCCGTCGCCGCCGAAGATCCAAACAGACTTCTTAGCGAGGTATTCCTTGTGAGCCAGAACATCCTTGCAGTCCGGGCAGCCTGCTGCTGCGCCCTTTTCGAGCTCTGCAACCAGTGCCTTTGCCGGCTCAGCGTTAGCAGCGCCGTTGTCCTTGGTATCCATGAAGGTGTTGACAGCGTTCTTGAAGTCGTCGGTAGCGTTCTCAGAGCCAGCCATAACCTCGAGCTTGGAGATCAGGCGCTCACGGAGAGCTTCCTGACCATAGTACATGCCAAGGCCGTGCTCTGCGTTATCCTCGAACAGGGAGTTAGCCCATGCCGGACCGTGGCCGTTTGCATCAACGGTGTACGGGGAGGTAGCAGCCGGGCCGCCCCAAATGGACGAACAGCCGGTAGCGTTGGAGATGTACATACGATCGCCGCAAACCTGAGTGATCAGGCGGGCGTAAGAGGTCTCTGCACAGCCTGCGCAGGAACCGGAGAACTCAAGCAGCGGCTTCTTGAACTGCGAATCCTTTACGGAGTTCGTGGAGATCATGTCGGCCTTCTCGGAAACCTTTGCTACGCAGTAATCGAATGCATCCTGCTGAGCAGCCTCGTCAGCCTGCGGAACCATAGTCAGGGACTTGGTCGGGCAAACGCCGATACATACGCCGCAGCCCATGCAGTCCAGCGGAGATACAGCCATGGTGTACTTGTAAACGCCCTTGCCCTTGCCGGCCTTGATGTCAACCAGCTTGGTGGAAGCCGGTGCTGCAGCAGCCTCTTCCTCAGTCAGAGCGAACGGACGGATGGTAGCGTGCGGGCAAACGTAAGCACACTGGTTACACTGAACACAGGTAGCCTCGTTCCACTGCGGAACGGTAACTGCTACGCCGCGCTTCTCGTAAGCAGCTGCGCCGTGCTCGAAGGAGCCGTCAACATGCTCGCCTGCGAATGCGGATACCGGCAGGGAGTCGCCGTCCATGCGGCCGATCGGCTCCATAACGTCCTTGACCATCTTGACAACTTCCGGACGGCCCTGCAGATCGCGGGTATCAGCCTCGTCCTGTGCGTCAGCCCAGTCAGCCGGTACGTCGATCTTCTTGAATGCGGTAGCGCCGATGTCGATAGCCTTGTGGTTCATATCAACGATGTCCTGGCCCTTCTTCAGGTAGGACTTGGTAGCAGCGTCCTTCATGAACTGGATAGCCTGCTCGCTCGGCATAACCTTTGCCAGTGCGAAGAATGCAGACTGCAGAATGGTGTTGGTGCGCTTGCCCATGCCGATCTCGATAGCGAGGTCGATAGCGTTGATGGTGTAAAGCTGAACGTCGTTCTTTGCGATGTAGCGCTTCTCGGAAGCTGCCAGATGCTTGCTCAGCTCTTCCGGAGTCCACTGGCAGTTGATGAGGAATACGCCGCCCGGCTTAACGTCACGCACGATCGGGAAGTGCTTGGTGATGTAGGACGGGTTGTGGCATGCTACGAAGTCAGCCTTGTTGATGTAGTAAGGAGAACGGATCGGCTTGTCGCCAAAACGCAGATGCGAAACGGTTACGCCGCCGGTCTTCTTGGAGTCGTACTGGAAGTAAGCCTGTACGAACTTGTCGGTGTGGTCACCGATGATCTTGATGGAGTTCTTGTTCGCACCAACGGTACCGTCGCCGCCGAGACCCCAGAACTTGCACTCGGTCGTGCCTTCTGCTGCGGTGTTCGGTGCCGGCTTCTCCTCGAGGGACAGGTAGGTAACGTCGTCGTTGATGCCCAGGGTGAACATCTTCTTCGGCTCTGCCTTAGCCAGCTCCTCGTATACAGCGAATACGGAGGACGGGGGCGTATCCTTGGAACCCAGACCGTAACGGCCGCCGGTTACTACCTTATCGGTGATGCCTGCATCAGCCAGAGCGGTAACAACGTCCATGTAAAGCGGCTCGCCCTGGGAGCCCGGCTCCTTGGTGCGGTCGAGGACTGCGATCTTCTTAGCGGTCTCCGGGATAGCTGCGATCAACTTGTCAGCACGGAACGGACGGTACAGACGAACCTTAACCAGGCCGACCTTCTCGCCGTGTGCGTTCAGGTAATCGATAACTTCCTCTGCAACGTCGCAGATGGAGCCCATAGCGATGATAACGCGGTCAGCGTCAGCAGCGCCGTAGTAGTTGAACAGCTGGTAGTTGGTGCCGAGCTTGGCATTTACCTTGCCCATGTACTCCTCAACGATGCCCGGAACAGCTTCATAGAACTTGTTGGAAGCCTCGCGGTGCTGGAAGAATACGTCGCCGTTCTCGTGAGAGCCGCGCATCATAGCGTGCTCCGGGTTCAGTGCGCGCTTGCGGAATGCTTCAACAGCATCCATGTCGCACATTTCCTTCAGATCCTCGTAATCCCAAACCTGGATCTTCTGGATCTCGTGGGAGGTACGGAAGCCGTCGAAGAAGTTGATGAACGGAACGCGGGACTTGATGGTAGCCAGATGTGCTACTGCAGACAGGTCCATGACCTCCTGCGGGTTGGTCTCAGCCAGCATAGCGAAACCGGTCTGGCGGCAAGCCATAACGTCGGAATGGTCACCGAAGATGTTCAGTGCATGAGATGCAACGGTACGAGCGGAAACGTGGAATACACACGGAAGCAGCTCGCCTGCGATCTTGTACATATTCGGGATCATCAGCAGAAGACCCTGAGAAGCGGTGTAGGTGGTGGTCAGCGCACCTGCTGCCAGAGAACCGTGTACGGTACCCGCCGCACCTGCCTCGGACTGCATTTCGATTACCTTAACGGTAGTACCGAAAATGTTCTTCTGACCTGCGGCAGCCCACTGGTCAACGCTGTCTGCCATGGGGCTGGACGGGGTGATCGGATAGATACCCGCAACTTCGGTAAACGCGTACGATACGTGCGCGGCCGCAGTGTTGCCGTCCATGGACTTCATCTTTCTTGCCATGTTGATGTCCTCCTATAAAAAATTATAATTCTCAATCGGAATTAAAAGCCCTCGTTTTGGTGTATTTTAACCTAAACTAAGCCTTACCTGCCCCTCCATTGTAGCACTCACGCACAAAGTTGTAAACAGTAAATGTACTATTTTCCGCACTATTTTTCAAATTTTGATAAGCCGTTTCGTATTGTGAAACGCATGCAAACTTTTTATCATGGAATTTCTGTGTTTTTTCCGTGTTTTTTATTGCGTAATCTGATGACACATAGTATAGTATTAGATGTATAGTTATCTGGTTATGTCATACGTATCGGAGGGATCGGCATGGTATCTCGCGTATTCTCCGCAGGACTGAGCGGCATTGACGGCTACATTGTCACCGTCGAGTGCTTCCTCTCCGGCGGACTTCCCCGGCTGGATGTCGTCGGTCTGCCGACCGGCGCGGTATCCGAAGCCGGAGAGCGCGTCCGTGCCGCCGCAAAGGCCTGCGCCTTTGACTGGCCCGTGTCCCGACTGACCGTCAACCTCGCACCTGCCGACACAAAAAAGGCAGGAACAGCATACGATCTGCCCCTTCTGCTTTCCATTCTGGCGGCAGCGGGCGAGATCGACGCACCGCCCGACAACGCTCTCTTCTTCGGGGAGCTTTCCCTCACCGGAGAGCTGCGGCCTGTCTGCGGTGCGCTTTCCATGGCACTTGCTGCGCGTGATGCCGGTTTCAAAACCGTGTTCGTTCCCGCGATGAACGCCGCCGAAGCATCCTATGCTTCCGGTGTGACGGTGTTTCCGATCCGTACATTAAATGAGCTGCTCGGACATTTGAACGGCAGAAAGCCGCTCACGCCGTGTGCTCCTCCGCCCAGGCCCGAACCGCAGGACGATGCGCTGGATTTTGCGCATGTGCTCGGTCAGCACGCGGTCAAACGCGCGCTTGAGATCGCGGCTGCAGGCGGACACAACGTGCTTCTTTCCGGACCGCCCGGTTCGGGCAAGAGCATGGCTGCAAAACGCTTTTCCACCATCCTGCCGCCGCTGTCCGACAGCGAACGGCTGGAGGTTATCCGTGTCTGGTCCGCCATTGGCAGAGGGCAGGAGGCGGTCGAGCGTGCCGAACGGCCGTTCCGTGCACCGCACCATAATTCCTCGGCCAACGCGATGGCAGGCGGTTCGGGTGCAGCAGGCCGGCTGCCCGTCCCCGGCGAGATCACGCTCGCGCACCGCGGTGTCCTGTTTCTGGATGAATTTCCGGAATTCCGCCGCGATGTGCTTGAAACCCTGCGCCAGCCGCTTGAGGACGGCAGAGTTACCATCTCGCGTGTCGCCGGCCAAGTGACGTATCCGGCACGGTTTCAGCTCATTGCCGCGATGAATCCCTGCAAATGCGGCTGGTACGGCACGGAACGCTGCACCTGCACCAAGTCCGCCGTTCAGCAGTATCTGCACCGTCTGTCCGGTCCGCTGCTCGACCGAATCGACCTGCAGGTTGCTGTGCAGCCGGTTGAATACGCCGCGCTTGCCGCACGAGGTCAGGCTAGCGAGGAACACTCTGCCGACATTCGTGCCCGTGTGCTTGCCGCGCGTGAGCGGCAGTATGCCCGGCAGGGCGCCGACGTGTGCAACGCCGCGATTCCGCCGCCGCAGCTTGCCGAGCACTGCCCGCTGAGCGCAGATGCGTCTCGTATGTTTGCGGCCGCATTTCAGCGGCTGGGGCTGACCGCCCGTGCGCATGACCGCGTACTGCGTGTTGCCCGCACGATCGCCGATCTGGCAGACAGCAGCGTCATCGAGGCAGAGCATCTCGCCGAGGCTCTGCAGTACCGTTCACTCGACAGGGCCGCAGGTTCTTGACAGCTTGTGGAAAAGTCTGTGGATGATGTGTATAAATTTACAAATACTGTAACTTCGTCTAAATTCGACCATTTCGTTTTATTTAAGGCAATACCGCATAATTGAACAAGAGTGATTTGCGAGTAAATTTTGCGTACTGACGAGGCGCAGTTTTGCGGTAATACTTGATGTATTACCGTGAAACTGCAACAAAGTCAGGGCACAAAATTTCCGCAAAGCACCGCCGCTTTAATTGTGCGGTGTTGCCTTAACATACTGGTTTGTTTTATCCGCAAACCAACAACCAGTCAGGAGGAAAAATTCAATGTCTCATCCTATCGCTCGCCGTGCCGGTATGCTTGCGCTGACTGCCGCAATGCTCATGCCAAGCGCGGGAGCATTATCCGATGTGTCCAGCTGGGCGCAGGAAGGCGTTGCCGCTGCGCAGAATGCCGGTCTGGCACCTTCGTCCCTAGCCAACAGTGCCGCTTCCGGCTCTATCACCCGCGCAGAGTTCTGTGCCGTTGCGCTGAACGCCTACAAGGCTGTCAGCGGCAAGGCTGTCTATGTTTCGGGCAAAAAGCCGTTTGAGGACTGCTCGGACCCCAATGTCACCGCAGCTTACCTGCTCGGCATTGTAAACGGCCGCACCAACGGCAACTTTGATCCGGATGCCAAAATCAGCCGTGAGGAAATGTGCACCATACTCGACAACATCCTCGCCGCTGCCGATATCGAAGCAACCGAGATCGCAGGTGATGCCTGCATCGAGGATTACCCCGATGTAAGCATGATCAGCGATTACGCAATGCAGCCGGTCGTTATCATGGTCGATCATTCGGTCATCAACGGCATCACCGATACCAGCACGGACACCACCATTCTGGCTCCGTCCGGCACCACCACCCGTGAGCAGGCGCTCATTATGGCAAACCGTTTCTGCACCGCCTTCAAGCCGGATAAGACGCCGATTGCAGCGGTTGACGGCTCCGCTAACCTGCCGACCACCGCCGGTTCTTCCGCCTCTGCCGCAACCACTATCGCCGGTCTGCCGAAGACCGAGGCCGAGAAGATGACCTACGTTTACGGCGCAGGCAACGGCAAGTACCAGTCCGCAGCTGAGGCTGAGGCTCACATGGTAGAGATCGTGGTTCCGGTATGGCATCTGCAGTCCGACGGCACCAAGGTGGCCTCCAAGGCTTACCTGCAGGTAAACGCTTCGCTGGCTTCCATCTATCAGGCCATCTTTGAGGAGATCTTCAACGGCTCCGAGAAGTTCCCGATCTATGATGTAGGCTGCTACTCGTGGCGCACCGGCGAGCACTCGCAGGGCACCGCAGTTGATATCAACCCGGACGAGAACATGGAAGCTACCATCAACTCGGACGGTTCCCTGTCTCCGACCTGTGGCACCCACTGGACGCCGTATATTGATCCGTACTCCATCCCCGAGGGCGGCGATGTTTACAATGCCTTCACCAAGTACGGCTTTACCTGGGGCGGCAACGGCTGGCGCACCAAGCGCGACTACATGCACTTCAGCTACTTCGGCCGCTAAGCACTACATACGAAATGGCAAAAGAAGGGACGGCTTATCGTTAGCCGCCCCTTATCTTTTGTGAAATTTGTGTAACTTTACAGGAATTTAATTTGCATTTTTAGAATAACATGCTATAATAATATATAGAGTACATTAGTAAGGAGGCATGACATCATGAGAAGACTTTCTATTCCGCAGAAGCCCGACCGTCCGGACATCGACGATCTGATCTTTGGTGATGACCATAAGACGCAGAGCGAAAAGTAACCGCACTTTTTGATCGGTTCCACGCAGGGCTTGCAGAGAAACAGCAGCCGCGTGGTTTTTTTATACCTGTTTTTGAAAGGAAACATATAAAAATGGAATCATCCAGTCCCGCGTCACGGACAAAAACGTAACACCCGAAGCATTTTTAATGCCTCGGGTGTTTTTCTTCTCTCTGTACCGATTAACCGGGTACACGAACCGCGTAAGCGTGTTCGCCCCTAACGGGCGGGAGGTTTTCGCTGAACCTCAGCAGGGATTTGCGCTGACGCCGCGCGGGCGCACCGTTTGTCAACCATCTGTACCTTGCATAATCTCTTCACCCTAAATCAAATTCTCAATTTTAATTACATCAAATAAAAAAAATAAAACCCCACCCTGCCGATGCAGTCCAATTAGTAACCTGCACGACTCATGCAGGTGGGTCCTCTGTTTGATACCTCTGCGCTTCCAACTTCCGTGTATACCCGGGAGGCCTGCTGCTCAGTATCAAAACTTTCCGAAGTCCCGTACTAAAAATGTGGGTTAAAAAAGGACTGCTGTCGAACAGGGCAGGATCTTACCGAAATAAAATGCTTTGCTTCCGATAACGAAGCTGCGCTGTTTACTCTTATTTTATGCCATCGGTCGGAGAATTACTCCTCCTCTGCCTCGGCGCGTTCCATAACGATGTTGAACACTGCATCTGCGATCTCGTCATCCTCGACTGCCTCGAGCAGCTCTTCGCCGTTCTCCTCAACGATCTGCATGATAACGACCTCTGCATCCTCCTCGATGGAGATTTCTGCAGGGATAAACGCCAGATAGGTCACGCCATTATATTCCACGGTGTCGATATGCTCAAACTCGACCTCGTTGCCGTCCTCGTCGATCAGGGTTACAAAATCATTGCCGTATTCCTCGCTCATGGGTCCGGCACCTCCTTAAATTCATAGTAAAGGGGATCGATCAGGTGTTTCCTGTCCCTTGTATTAAGCATAACAAATTATGACGTATTTGTAAAGCCTTATGTTGTGCATTCAGCACTACACTTTACACGATCATAGTATGTCTGTTACTGTAATAATCATACCAGTTAAAAAACGTGAAATAAAGCCTTGACTTTGTAAATTAATTCTGGTATAGTAGTTGAGGTAACAAGGAAGAAGGCAGGTCCTCACCCGCAGCGAAGCAAACGGGTCAATAAAGCACAGAAGCCGCTTTGCGCGCTCTGCGATTTTATTTGGAGGACGGTCTGAATGATCAGTCCTTTTTCTTTTTGTCTTAAACCGATTTCGTTTGGAGGTGCTTACCAATCAGCAGCATGGAACATCAAATCAATGAAGAGATCCGCGACAAGGAAGTTCGTCTGATCGGTGACGACGGCGAACAGCTCGGCATTCTGCCTATTCAGCAGGCACAGGATATCGCCGTAGAAAAGGGCATGGATCTGGTCAAAATCGCGCCGCAGGCTAAGCCGCCTGTCTGCAAGATCATGGATTACGGTAAATTCCGCTTCGAGCAGGCAAAGCGCGAGAAGGAAGCGCGAAAGAATCAGCGTGTCGTGGAGATCAAAGAGATTCGCCTGACGCCTAATATCGACATCGGCGACCTGAACACCAAGGTAAAGAACGCTTGCCGCTTCCTGCAGGACGGCAACAAGGTCAAGGTTTCGGTTCGCTTCCGTGGCCGTGAGGTCACGCACGCGTCGCTTGGTCAGGATCTGCTCCATCGCTTCGCGGAGCTGTGCTCGGAGTGCAGCACGGTAGAAAAGCAGCCCAAGCTCGAAGGCCGCCAGATGCTGATGTTTCTGGCGCCCGCAAAGGACAAGTAAAACCAACGCGCAGATATAGCGCAAATTCAGAGAGGAGCAAAACCTTATGCCTAAGATCAAAACGCACAGCGGTGCAAAAAAGAGATTTTCCGTTACCAAGAACGGTAAGTTCAAGCGCGGTCACGTTGGCAAGCGCCACCTGCTCAACGGCCATGGCAAGACCACTAAGCTGAAGCGCCACCTCCGCAAGGAAGGCTTCGCAGATTCTACCAACGTAGCACAGCTGAAGCGTCTGCTGCCGTACAAGTAAGTTAGAAAACAACATCTTTCATATAGGAGGCAAACACAATGGCAAGAGTTAAGGGCGCAATGATGACCCGTAAAAGAAGAAAGAAGATCCTGAAGCGTGCTAAGGGTTACTGGGGTTCCAAGTCTACCCACTACCGTGTAGCCAACCAGGCTGTAATGAAGAGCCTGAAGTACGCTTACATCGGCCGTAAGCACAAGAAGCGTGACTTCCGTCGTCTGTGGATCACCCGCATCTCTGCAGCTTGCAAGACCTGCGATATCAACTACAGCCGTTTCATGAACGGTCTGAAGAAGGCTGGTATCGACCTGAACCGCAAGATGCTGGCTGACCTGGCTGTAAACGACCAGGCTGCATTCGCTGCACTGGCTGAGAAGGCTAAGGCTGCACTTTAATTGCATAACAAAACGAGTCTGTGAAAACAGGCTCGTTTTTTTGCATTCAACGTTCCGCTCGGGACGCTGTTTTCATATTCCGCGTTCCTCCGCCCTATACTGTGATGGTAAGGAGTGTGATGAAATGGGCCCATCCATTTACTTAGGCGTACAGGGCTACGGCTGCATCCGTGCCGAGGATAAAGACCGGTTTGCGCATCGGTTTCGGCAGGACGACAGCGTGTGCTGCTATGCCGTGTGCAATAAAGGCCGCTACGCCATCCAGAACCGTCTGCAGGAAGGTCAGGCGTATCATTTGACCATCCGGCAGGGAACGGTGACACAGGCCGTTCTCAGCCGTCCGGATGCACAAGGCATAATCAATGCCGTCAGCGGCAATTCCATCACGGTAGACAGCATGCACCTTCCCTGCCGCGCTGTGTTTGAAATCCGCACACGAGCCGGCGGCGCTGTCGTTCTGCCTTGCTTTCTCACCGGCCGGATCGTCGGAAGTTATGCACAGGTATTCGGCGGTGTTGCGTATATCCGGCCTGCTCCGCAGATGTATCATCCGCCGGTTCACGGTGTTCCCGGTCAGCGCACCCTGCAAAACCTGCTCAGAACCGCCTTGATGCCTGTCGGCATAGCCCTGTACGTCTACGGCGGCGGCTGGAACCGGCAGGATACCGGCTCCGGCAACACCGCTATGCACATCGGTCTGCCGCAAAGCTGGATTGACTTTTTCGACCGTCAGAACGCCTGCTATGCCTACCGCAACGACAGTAATCCCGCGCACAGCTACTACCCGACCGGCGGCTGGAACCAGTACGGCTATGCCGGTCTGGATTGCTCGGGCTACCTCGGCTGGACGCTGTACAATACCCTGCATACCGAGAGTGCGTCTGTCTCCGACTGCGACGGCTATGTCGCGCCCGCCGCCGAGTTTGCCCATACACTTGCCCAAAGAGCCTGGGGTACCCTTTCCCGTCAGGACTGCGGCAACGGCCTGCAGGAGCCGTCCTCGTTCCGTCCCGGCGATATCTTCAGCATGGACGGTCATGTGTGGCTGTGCATCGGTCCCTGTCGAGACGGCAGCATCGTCATCGCGCACTCTACGCCCTCGCCCAGCAAAACCGATTGTAAAGGCGGCGGCGTGCAGCTCAGCGCGCTCAATCCCGCGCGTGATGCGGATAAGGATTGTCAGGCGTATCGGCTTGCAGAACGCTTTATGCAGCGGTATTCGAGATGGAGCGCAAGGTATCAGGCGCAGCTGCTGCCCTATTCGGTTTATGGAAGGTTGTCTGAGAACCCGCATACAGGATTGTTTCAGTGGAATGATTTTCTATCGGATAAAGAAGGTGTTCGAGGACAGTTCGCGGAGGAGATTCTGCAAATTGAGAATTGAAAATGGAGAATGGAGAATTACGCAGCGGTAAAGCGTTGTGCGGGCGGCCAACGGCCGCCCCTGCGGTTACGCAAGGTGCAGATGGGTTACAAGCGGTGCACCGAGGTCGCACCCTACGGTATCATCCGTTATCAAACAAAACCCGCAGATGCCGTCCATGACCACCGAGCAAACGAGTTGCGCGACACGGGTATCCCCCAGGGGACCCTCTCTTGCCCTTCGGGCAATTCACCTTGTGTCGCGCCTGCGTAGAGCTGCCGATATGTGTAGCAGTACGGAATCCGGCACTGCGCAGAGGTAAAGAAATGGGAGCACACTGTGCTCCCCTGCGGTAATAAAAATCCTCTGCTGTTCCCCTTTTTCGAAGCGGTCGCCGGTCTCTGATCTGCGCCAGACTAACAAACAAAAGGAAGTGGGAGTTAAGAGGGTAGAAACCTTGGTGTCTACCCTCTTGCCCCGCCGCGGGGCGCGGCGAACTCCCGCGCTCCGCAGAGCGCAGCTCCCCGCTTGATTTCAGGCAAAAAACCTACCGTTCACAATCAAAAACCTGTTTTATATAAAACCCAAAGGAGTTAATTTTCCATGCGAAAAACCGTTTCGCTCGTGTTGGCCATCTGCGGCACGCTGCTGCTTCTGCTGCTGTTCGCCACCGGACGTTTGATCTATACCCACGTTTACAGCCAGGACTTTTCCGACATCGCGGAAACCGGACCGCAATCCACCATCACCCTCACCGAGAATGACGTGGAGGTACCGCAAACCGACGACAACCAGAAAACCGCTATCATACAGCTTCTCAGTGAGCAAACCTACACCGCCTATCCGCACTTTATCAAGCCCAGCCAGAACAAGCTGACTGCCAACCGCCTGACCGTAACCTTCCAGAACGGCAACTCGATCGGCGTGAACACAGACGGCTATGTGTTCGTCAACGGCAAGCTGCGCGCCATCAAGAGCGGTGACGGACGCAATCTGTACCACGATCTGTTCGTGCTGTTCTATCCTACGGCGAAGGAGTAACAGCATATGAAAAAATTAACCGCTTTATGGCTGTCCCTGCTGCTGGCGTTCGGCACGCTGACCGGCTGCGCCGGTCAAATCGGCATCATCGGCGGTGCGGACGGACCGACCGCCATCATCACCTCGGACAGCGCTTCCGCTGTTTCCGTCACCGAGGATGGGCAGTACGACAGCAAGGACGAGGTTTCCGCCTATCTGACCGAATACGGGCACTTACCCTCCAACTACATCACGAAAAAGCAGGCGCAGGCACTCGGCTGGCAGGGCGGCTCGCTCGAGCCGTATGCACCCGGCTGCTCGATCGGCGGCGACCGGTTTGGCAACTACGAGGGCACCCTGCCGGACGGCAGCTATCACGAGTGCGACCTCAACACCCGCGGAGCCGACAAGCGCGGCGCGGAACGGCTGGTCTACGCGGACGACGGCCGAATCTACTACACCGCCGACCATTACGAAAGTTTCGAGGAAATCACAGAATAGCTTTTACAATAATTCAATTTCGGGGGAAATGAGAATGAAAGAACTGCTTCTGGACGCGGAAACGCTGTACACGCGCGAGCAGCTGCACGATGTGCTGACCAAGGTGTGCGGCTTTCCTGCCGACTACGGCCGCAATCTGGACGCGCTGTACGACCTGCTGACCGCCTATCCGGCGGCGCGGCTCACGCTGCGGCACCCGGAGATGCTGGTCGCGCATCTCGGCAATTACGGCGAGCTGGTGCTCCGCGTGCTGGCGGACGCGGCCGCCGAAAATCCGGCGTTTACGCTGAATGTACAGTAACAGGCAAAACAAAAACCGAGGCATCCGCCTCGGTTTTCTTTTTATTCCGGCTTGCTTGCAAGCCGCACCCGCATGGCAGGATTTCGTCCAGAAATCCGAGCCATTGGCTCCGCCGCAGCGGACAGCGCGTAAGCGCGCATATAATAGAAAAAGGCGGTCTATGCCGCCTCTTTTCATAAAATCCCGCGACATGTGCGTGGGATTTTATACAAGTAAGGGATTCTGTGTGCCCGCAAAGCGGACGCGCAGAATCCCGCCCCAGACATGTCCGAGCTATTGCTCGGCATGTCCTCCTCGATCACGAGCGTGGTCGTGATCGAAGTTAGAATACGGTTACGACTGCACCCTTATAGGTCTCGTCAACGTACTTCTTAACGTCGTCGCTCTGCAGCGCCTTTTTCAGCGCCTGAATCTTGTCGCTGTTCTCCTCACCGGAACGGCAAGCAACTACGTTTACATAGACCTTAGCGTAGTCCGGGTTCTCGGTGATGAGGGAGTCCTCAGCGGCGTTCAGGTCTGCCTGCAGTGCATAGTTGCCGTTGATAACAGCAAGGTCAACGTCTGCCAGAGAACGCGGCAGCTGCTCAGCAGCGATCTCCTGGATGTCCAGGTTCTTCGGGTTCTCGGTGATATCCAGCTTAGTAGCGTCGGAGGTCGGGTCAATGCCGTCCTTCAGCTTGATCAGACCGGCATCCTGCAGCAGAAGCAGTGCGCGGGTCTCGTTGGAGCCGTCGTTCGGGATGGCAATGGAAGCGCCGTCCTTCAGCTCCTCGATGGAAGCGGTCTTACCGGCGTAAATGCCGAACGGCTCGTAGTGCATATCGAATGCAGCAGCCAGATCCGTGCCGTTCTCCTTGTTGAAGTTGTTCAGGTACGGAGTGTGCTGGAAGTAGTTTGCATCCAGATCACCGTCAACCAGTGCGGTGTTCGGCTGCACATAGTCGGTGAACTCAACAACATTCAGGGTGTAGCCCTCAGCCTTGAGTGCGTCCTTTGCCGCATTCAGGATCTCTGCGTGCGGAGTCGGGGTAGCGCCAACGGTGATCGTCTTGTCGTCGCCTGCTGCGCTGCTGTTGTCAGCTGCAGCGCTGTCGGTCTTGCTGCCGCCGCAAGCGGTCAGTGCGGTCAGGCACAGGGCGCCTGCCAGAATTGCTGCGATTGTCTTCTTCATTGGAATTCGCTCCTTTTCTGATATATATCATTTTTAATGATAACAAAATAAAATTGAGAATGAAAAACGATTATCTGTTTCTCTTATCCAGATGGTGTGCAAGGCGCATGCCGACCTCCTGGAAAATTTGAACAACGATGACGATAATGATAACCGCTATCAGCATGATCGGGAAATTATAGCGGTTATAGCCGTAGTTTACGGCTACGGTACCCAGACCGCCGCCGCCGATAAAGCCTGCCATCGCGGAATATCCGAGGATGGTAACGACCGAGATTGCGCCGCCAACCATCAGGGACGGCTTTGCCTCCGGCACGAGCACCTTCCACACGATCTGCCACGGGCTTGCACCCATGGACTGTGCGGCTTCGATCACACCAAACGGCACCTCCTTGATGGAGGATTCGACCATGCGGGCTACATACGGTGCTGCCGCAAAGGTCAGCGGAACGATCATCGCAGTGGTGCCGATGGCCTTGCCGACAATCGCGCGCGTAATCGGTGTAATCATAACGGCAAGAATCAGGAACGGGATAGAGCGCATGATATTGACAACCACGCCCAGAACCGTGTTGACGACCGGCATCGGACGGATGCCGCCCTTATCGGTAACAACCAGCGTCAGACCGAGCGGCAGACCGATCGCATACGAGATAACGGTCGAAACAATGACCATATACAGGGTTTCCCAAAGGCTCTGCGCCCAAACATTAAACGGAAGCATAATCGGCTACCTCCTCTGCGTGTACGTTCTGGGTTTCGAGGTACGCCAGTGCGCGTTTTGCCGCGCGTTCGTCCTCGGGAAGCTGCAGGATCATCTGACCGTAAGCCTTGCCATCCATGTTCTTGGTGTCCGCGAACATAATATTGACCGGCGCCTTGCACTCGAGCACCATGTTGGATACCACCGGCTCGAACGACGAATTGCCGTCAAACACAATGCGGCAATACCGCTTGCCGGTCGCAAGAGAATTGCGTTTACCGTCCGGATAGATAAGCTGCTTGGCCATTGCGGATTTCGGTCGGGTGAACACCTCGTCCACCGTGCCGACCTCGGCAATACGGCTGGAATCAATGATCGCAACTCTCTGGCAGATCTCCTCGATGACCGCCATCTCATGCGTGATAACGATGATGGTGATGCCGAGCGTCTTGTTGATCTCCTTGAGCAGCGCGAGAATGGAGCGCGTTGTCGTCGGGTCGAGTGCGCTTGTCGCCTCGTCGCACAGCAGGATTTTCGGGTTGGTCGCAAGTGCTCGTGCAATCGCCACACGCTGCTGCTGACCGCCGGACAGCTGGCTCGGATAGTTATCCGCTCGGTCTGACAGACCGACGATCTCGAGCAGCTCACGCGCCCGTTTTTCCGCATCTGCTTTGCCGGTTCCCGCAATCTCCAGCGGAAAACAGATATTCTGCAGTGCGGTTCTCTGCTGCAGCAGGTTGAACTGCTGGAAGATCATACCCATCGACCGGCGAGCCTCGAGCAGCTGCTTTTTGCTCAGTCTGCCGAGTTCCTCTCCGTCCACCGTTACCGTGCCCTCGGTGGGCTTCTCCAAAAAGTTGATACAGCGTACCAGTGTGGACTTGCCTGCGCCCGAAAGACCGATAATGCCGAAAATCTCGCCGCGATAGATATCAAGGTCAATACCGTTCAGCGCAACTACCGTTCCGGCTCTGCCGCGAAAGGTCTTGTTCAGGCCCTGAATCCGGACGATCACATCCTGTGCCACATTCATTCCTCCTTACATTTTCAAAAGAAAAGCGGAAAGCAGGTTTCTGCTTTCCGCCCGTTTTCTGTATCAGCCGCATGAAAAGCGGCCCGCCTATGCGTTTCAGCCTTACGGCTGCTTCGCAGAAAAACGAGCAGAACCACACATCATGCACATTTCCATTCGAACTGCACGCACTGTGATTTCCTCCTTTTCCTACGGTTTTATAAATAATCTAAGCTGTGGGATAAGTATAGCTTTTTGCAGACGATTTGTCAAGTAGTTTTGTCCAAACAGAACGCAAAATACGATCACTCGATCAAATACTGCTTAACCAGACGGGCATAGAACATATTGCCGTAGGCATAGCGCCAGCCACCGTTTTCCTTCACCGCCATCGGATTGTCGTACTGGACAGTGTTGCCGCCGGACTGCTCCTCCGCGAACTTTTCCGCCAACTCGGTGCTGTAAACGCCGTTGAACTTGGCTGCGTAATCGAGAAAACCGCTGCCGTAATTATACGCCTGAATGATGCAGTCCAGATCACAGTCCAGCGATTTGCCCTTACGCAGCAGGTGTGCAAAATAGGTGCATCCCTGCCGGATCGAGCTCTCCTCCTCGAGTGAATCGTTCGGCAGACCCGCGCTGCCGGAGGACTGCATGATATCGGTCAGCTTGCCGCCGCTCTCCACCTGCATGATAGCCAGCAGTACATCCGTGTACTCCGGAATGCCGTTCTGTTCGGCGTATTTCTGCACCACCGGCTGATAGTACATAACCGACTGATAGACATTCACTGCCTTGGCTACCTGCTTGACCTCCTCGGTCGCGCTCGTGCCGGAATTGCCGGTATCACCGTCCGCGCCGCTCTGCTGCGGTGTGCTGATCAAATGCCGAAAGGCGAAAATAAGCACAACGAGCAGGACTGCCAGCCCGAGCAGTGCAAACTGCCGGCGGCGTGCCCGCTGTCTGCGGCGCACTTCCGCCTCAGGCAGACAGCGTCTGACCGTTTTCTGCGTTCTTACCGGCTGCATATGCCGCGTACTGCGATGTGCATGGGCGGATTTCCGCCGATAGCTGCCTCTGTTATGTCGTTTTTGTTGCTTTCTTGCCATGTTATCGCTTTCCTGTGACAAAGTGGTTGTCTCTCACCGGTGACCGGGCGGAACCTTCCCTGTCACCATTGGCATTATTGGCTATTTTACCACAACATTGCGTTTTGAGCAACATTTCAGGCGATTATCATGTAATATCTTCCAATTTCGATTTGCTCCGCAGCAGCCCTTCCTGCTGTGCCCAGTCGCGCAGCACGCGGTTTTTTTCGTTGACCGGACCGAATAGATCCAGACAGCAGACCGCATTTCCGCACTGCCGTACAAGCGCTTGCGCACGCGCGTAAGCGTCCTCGCCGATCGGCTGATACGCCCGCTCGGTGACGGTCTCGACCGCCAGAGCACGAACCGTCGGCAGTTCTACATCGTTCTCCGGCAGAACGCCTGCCGCGAATGGAATGCCGCGCCGCTGCAGTCTGCGGTACAGTGCCGTTCCGCTTCCGCCGCCGCCGATAACGAACACGCGCGGCTCGCCTGTCACCCGCTCGAGCTCCAGACTGCCGAACTGCTCGTTATAAGTGCCGCGCTCGAGGTCATACAGGGTGCGGATGTAATCGCCGGTGAATACCTGCTCCGGCGTACCGCAGCGCTCAATTCTGCCGTTGTGAACGCAGATGAGCCGATCGGACAGCTTCTGCGCCAGATCAATCTCATGCAGCGAGAGAATGACCGCCACCTGCTTTTCGCGCACCAGCTGCTTGAGCACGGTCAGCAGTTCCAGCTTGTAGCGAATGTCGAGGAAGGAGGTGGGCTCATCGAGCACAATGACCTCCGGCTCCTGGCAGATGGCGCGGGCCAGCAGCACACGCTGCCGCTGTCCATCGCTAATGCAGGAAAAATCGCGGTCGGCAAGTTCATCTGCGCCGACAAGTGCAAGCGCCTCGTTCACCTTGACGCGGTCCTCGTCACTGAGCAGACCCAGCCGTCCGGTGTACGGATAGCGGCCTGCAGCCGCCACATCCCAGCAGGTCATCAGCTCCGGCCGCACATGCTCGGTGAGCAGCACGGACATCGTGCGCGCAAGGTCACGCTCGGGCAGGGTCTGCAGCGATTTGCCGTCCAGATACACCGTACCGCCGATGAGCGCCAGCTGACGAATGAGGCTTTTGAGGATGGTCGATTTACCCGAGCCGTTCGGGCCGATGAGCGTTAAAATCTCACCGCGGTGAACACTCAGGGCGATGTCGCGGATGAGCGGCACACCGCGGTAGCCGACGGTCATTTCTTTTGTTTCGACAAAAGGATGGGACATTTTGTACCTTCTTCTTTAACATGATTGCTTACGAAGCAAGAGAATCTTGCCTACCCGGCAGGGGCGCCGTGCCCACAGCGAAGGGCATAAGGGTGGACACCAAGGTTTCCACCCTTATGAATCCCGTTTCCTTTTGGGATAGCACGGCGAAATTTGCAGAGCTGAGACTATTAGGGAACGGCAGAGGATTTTTTCTTCCGCAGGACACGTTTAACGCGTCCATGTATCCACATATTCGCAGTGTCAGATAGCGTACTGCTACACATACCGGCTACTCTGCACAGGGTGCGGCACAAGGTGAATTGCCCGAAGGGCAAGAGAGGGTCCCCTGGGGGATGACAGTGCCGCACGATTTGTGAGCCGGTTATAATAGACAGCATCTGCGTAGATAAATTCTACTAAGCAGAAAAATTCGTAGGTGCCGGGCGTTACAGCGTGCCCAAGGGTTGCGCGGCACTGCCATGCCGCGCCTGCGGAGACCTTCCGACCTGTGTAGCAGTACGTTATCTGTGAACCGCGAAAAAGCGGAGAAAGACACGAAAGAGTAACCCGTCTGCCGTTCCCCCTTTTCGAAGCGGTCGCCGGTCTCTGATATGCGCCAGACTATCTAACAATAGGAAACTGGAGTTCCAAGAGGATAGAAACCTTGGTGTCTATCCTTTTGGTCCCCAAGCCAAGGGTTGGCTCCCACTCCCTCTGCGTGAGGACGCAGACTCACCCTCTGGAGGACTTCCGATGCACCATAATATAAATGACGACCGGCGCACCAAACAAAGCTGTCACGGTGCTGATACTCAGCTCCGTCGGTGCAAACACCGTCCGCGCGATGAGATCGCACAGCAGACAGAATCCCGCACCGCCGAGAAAGCACGCCGGTATCATCAGGATCGGCTTTGCCGTGCCGAACAGGCTTTTCGCAAGATGCGGAACCGCGATGCCGACGAACGAAATCGGTCCGGCAAACGCCGCTACACACGCCGAGAGCACGCTCGACAGCAGGATCAGCACCACGCGGAACGCGGTGATATTGACGCCCATACTGCGGGCATACCCCTCTCCGAGCTGGTACGCGCCGATCGGCTTGGACAGCAGGAACACGCACACGAGCGACACCAGCACCACCGGCGTCATCACGCGGATATTGTCCCAGGAAATGCCCGAAAAGCTGCCCATCGACCAGTTATGCAGGTTGACAATATTGGAATCCTCGGCAAAGGTAATGACGAAATCCGTCACCGCCGAGCAGATATAACCGATCATCACGCCGCTCACGACCAGCAGTGGCATATGCCGCACGCGCTGCGCGATGAGCAGCACAAAGCCCATCGAGAGCATAGCTCCCGCAAAGGCGGCTGTTATCATGACAGCAGAGCCGAGCACGCGCCCGCAGGACAGCGCGCCTATCATCGTCAGCGCGACCGTCAGCTTGGCGCCCGAGGAAATACCCAGCACGAACGGTCCCGCGATCGGGTTGGCGAAAAAGGTCTGCAGCAGAAAGCCGGAGACCGACAGCGCACCGCCGAGCAGAATGGCCGCGAAGATACGCGGCAGACGAATCTCCCACACTATGACCGCATTGTCGCCGCTGTGCGTCAGCAGAATCTGCGCGACCTCTCGCACTGACAGGTGCAGGCTGCCCGAGTTGACATTCCACACGAACAGCACGGCCAGCAGTGCCAGCAGCACGGCAAACGCGCCCGCATAGCGCATTTTAGGCTGCGGTTTCACGGGAAATCCTCTCCTTTCAGGACAGTTTGTGTAAATATTTCAGCGTGGACGGGTCTCCGTCTGCAATGACGGTATGGAAGTCGCGGATCAGCTCGTCCAGTTCCATTGTGGACTGGTACAGATTCTTCTCTGTACACCACACATTGCCGGTTTTCACGGCCTTGAAGTCCGCAAGCAGCGTACTTTTTTCCAACAGCTGATCAAGCGTCTGCAGCTCACTGTCGATGGTGGCGTTGTAGATCATCACATCCGCGTCCCTGGCTCCGGCGTAAAAGCTTTCCATCTGCATATTGACGGTGGACTTTGCCGTATCGTCCGTCAGATCATCAAAAATGTACTTTCCTCCTGCCAGACTAATCATTTCCGCGATATAATCCGTGGATTTGCGAACATTTGCCGCACCGTTCGACGTGATGTAAAAGAACGAAACCGTCTTGCCGGCTGCCGGCTTCTGCAGGATATCCACAATGCCGTCCACCTTATCCGCAAACAGCTTTTCCGCCTTGTCCTCGCAGCCGAGCAGCGTACCGTACACCTTGATCCACTCCATGCGGCCGAGTGCGTGCGGCTCGTAGCTGGAACGCTCGACAAACACCGGAATACCCAGCTTTTCGAGCTGCTCCTTGACCTCGGGCGTATGGTATATCATGGTATTCTCAATGGCCAGATTGCAGTCAGCGGAGTAGATGGTCTCGTAATCCGGCGCGCTGTACTTGCCCGCATAGGTGATCTTGCCGTCCGCCATCGCCTGCTTGGCCTCGTCGATGTACCAGCCGTCCTGCTTGGTGCCGGACAGTGCAATACTGTCCAGCGCATCCAGTGCAACGAACTGGTCCATGACACTCGAGGAGACCAGATAAATGCTGTCCAGCGGCTGCTGCAGCACCACGATATCTGCGTCCAAACCGTCCGGCACGGACGCGTTTTCCGGAACGACCAGATAACGTGCGTCGTCCTTCACGGTAATGAGCGAATAGCCGCCGTCATAGTGATCGACCGAAAAACACTCGGCATACTCCAAATCCACGCTGTCGGTCGGCTGCATGTCGCTCCACGAGACCGCCGCCTGCGTCTGTGCGGTCGATTGCCGGGCAGTTCCGCAGCCGGACAGACCGCCGAGCAGCAGTGCCGCACTCAGGCACCATGCTGTAATTCTTCTCATTTTGCTGCCGGAGCGATGGACGCAGAGTCAAAACGCAGCGTGTACTCGATCTCGTGCGGCTCACTCATTGCGGTAGTGTCGGCTACGACCGGCATCGCCCAGTCAAAGCCCGCAACCGGAATTTCAAACGTGGAGTGCTCATTTTCGATCACAGCATCGTACTTTTCGTCGTTCACCTTCATGTAATCGTAGTTTTTGCTGCTCCAGATGATCTTAGCCGTCACCTTGCCGCCCGAAACGGTCAGCGCTGCGGGAGATTCCACGCTTGCACGGCCGGAGCCGCCGGAAAGCGTTACGTCAGCGGTGTAGATGCCGTCTGCGAGAGACAGGCTCTCAGCGGTAGTCATTACGCCGTCTGCCAGTGCGTCTGCCGGCAAAGAGTCCGCGCGGAACACCAGGGTGCGGTCGTACCACTTCTCCTTCTTCTTGCTGAAGGCTGCGCAGTCAATTCCCTCATCGAGCGCCTTAACCGGAACGGTAAAGCTGTGTGTGCCGTCGGCTTCCTCGGTGAACGGAATGTAATCGGCCTCATCGGACGCGGCAGCCTCCTCGCCGGTGCCCATGTAGACGTACAGATAACCGGTACCGCCCATGTGCATCTTAGCGGTCATTTCGCCGTTCTTGACGGTCAGCTCGCATGCGGTAACATTGAACATGTTGGAACTGGAATCGACGGTTACATCGTAGGTGCCGTCCTTCACTTTGTCGCCGGTGATCGGCGTCATGCCGTCCTCAACAACGTCCTCAACATCGGCCATATCGGACGCAGAAGCGACCTGAGAGGTGGTACTGCTGTCCTGCGCGGAGGTGTCTTTCTGGGTGCTGCCGCCGCAGGCGGACAGGAGCATGAATGCCGCAAATACGGCGCTTAACAGTGCTTTTTTGTTCTTCATTGTGGCTTCTCCTTTGTTTTGCGATATAAACGGGATTTTGATGAATGGTTGCCATTCGGGGCATTTGCGCTTGAGAAGCGAACGGAATCTTGCCTGCCCGGCAGGGGCACAAGAGGGTAGACACCAAGGTTTCCACCCTC
>OGXL01000098.1_pt1 | contig 60640 bp, 77 predicted proteins | sample 1576311 | NCBI WGS metagenome assembly OGXL01 (sample SAMEA3541564, study PRJEB24748) | human gut metagenome | biome: human gut; feature: human-associated habitat; material: faeces | place: China | collected 2012 | reverse complement strand
CATCATTTAATAATTTACCAACTTTATAATACGTATTTAAATCACTTCTATTTTTTGAATAATCTTTTACTTTCTTATATACTTCATTATTTATTAATTCATTTTTTATTTTCTCATAATAATTCATAACATAGTCCTTTCTTTTGTTTAGCCATCTATTATATGAATTATTTTTAAGAAATTTGTAGAAATATAGTAGCAAATAAAAAAACAAATATTTTTTTACAAAAATACCTGTTTTTATTTTGTTATTCATTTCTATTTTTAAATTGGAATATTATTGGAGTCCCCTCAAAATCAAAATTTTCTCTTATCTTGTTTTCCAAATATCTTTCGTATGAAAAATGCACTAATCCCTTATTATTTACGTGGAAAGTAAACTTAGGAGGGGTAATACCGGTTTGTGATGTAAAGTATATTTTAAGTCTTTTACCTTTATATGAAGGTGGAGCCTGAACTGATACAGCATCCGTTATAACATCATTTAAAAGACTAGTCTTAATTTCTCTATGAGAATTATCAAAGGCCTTTATGACACAAGGCATAAGCGTATGCATTCTTTTCTTTGTTTTAGCAGATAAAAATACGATTGGAACATAACTTAAAAATTGAAATTCTGCTCTTACCTTTTTAGTAAACTCTTTTATTCCTAGGTCTTTATCATCAATGGTATCCCATTTATTAACTACTAAAATAAGAGCTTTTCCAGCTTCTAGTGCATAACTTGCAATATGTTTATCATGCTCTATAATTCCTTCTTCTGCATTTATTACAACTAGGCAAACATCAGATCTCTCAATTGCCTTCATACTTCTTAACAGACTATACTTTTCAATTGATTCATATACCTTACCTTTTTTTCTCATACCAGCTGTATCAATTACAACAAAAGGTCTTTTTTCATAATTAAACTCAGTATCAACAGTATCACGCGTTGTACCTGCAACATCACTTACTATTACTCTTTCCTCGTTTAATATGGCATTAACAAGAGATGATTTACCTACGTTTGGTCTTCCTATAACACAAAACTTAACAACGTCAGATGAATATTCTTCATCGTAAGATTTCTTAAATCCGCTTGTTGCTTCATCCATTAAATCGTCCATACCAATGTTGTGTGAACCTGATACTGGTATATAATAATCAAAACCTAATTCATAAAAATCATATATGTTTTCCATTGTCTTTTTATTATCAACTTTATTAATTGCAACAACAACTTTTTTATTACTACGTCTTAATATGTCCCTTACAACTAAATCATTAGTGGTAATTCCTTCTTTTCCATCTACTATAAAAATAACTACGTCTGCTTCTTCTATTGCTATTTCAGCCTGCATTTTAATTTCCTTGTTAAAAGCATCTTCCCCAATATCAATACCACCTGTATCTATTACATTAAACTTATAATCATAATAAGATCCAGTTCCATAAATTCTATCCCTTGTTACACCTGGAGTATCTTCTATTATTGCTTGTTTTTTTCCTACTAGTCTGTTAAATATAGTAGATTTACCCACGTTTGGTCTTCCAACAAGTGCAATAGTTGGTAATTTCATATATATCACCTCTTTTTTCTTTCATAGATTATAACACAAAAAAAGAAGTTTATAAAGTATCCTCTCCATAAACTTCTTTTGCTATTATACCTTGAATTTCTTTTTTACCTAACTTAGTTTTAGCTGAAAATAATACTAATTCATCCCCAATTGCTAAATCTATGTTATCAGTTATTTGCTTTTTGTATTTTTCTCTTTGAGTTGAACCAATTTTATCAACCTTAGTTGCAATTAAAGTAACTTTAACTCCATGAAACTTTAAGAAATTATACATTAAAAGGTCATCTTCAGTTGGTTTATGTCTAAAGTCTATTAGCATAAATACTTGGTTTAAGTTTGGTCTTTCTGATAAATATTCTTCTATCATCATTCCAAATTTCTTTTGATCTTGTTTACCAGATGATGTATAACCATATCCTGGTACATCAACTAAGTAAAAATCATCATTTACTTTATAAAAATTAATAGTTTGTGTTTTACCTGGTTTACTAGATATTCTAGCTAAATTTCTTCTTTCCATTATTGAGTTAGTAAAGCTTGATTTACCTACGTTACTTCTACCTAAAAGTAAAAACTCTGGTTTATTATCAGTAGGATACTGACTTCTTCTAACCGCTATAATGGGCTCTTCTACATCATTTATTTTCATTTTTTATCACCTACGTAATTTAATTATATCAAATTAGAGCAAAAACTCCAAATTGCGTACGTTATTATAGCAAAGTTACATATAAAATGCAAATTATTTACTACTTACACTTATTTTGGCTACCTTAATTGCATCTTCATAGGTCTTACAAGCACATATAAATAAGTTTTTATGGCAAAACGTAATAGTTTTAACTCCACTTATTTTTTGTAATTCTTCATTTTCTTTACCTGCCCACTTTAATGGAAATGGCTTTTTAACATCAAAGCTTCCATTAGAAACTGGAGTTGCAACAACGTTATATCCTCCTCTTTTGGAAGGAAAAACAGCATATAATATATCTTTTGCCTTGATATTGCTAGATGTTAAAACAATATCTTTCCAAGGCATGTACTTATCAAGTGTTAAAATGCCATTTAAGCTTTCATTTATTTTTTCTTCAACTATACTTCTAGCTTCTTCTTTTGCAAGCATTTTTCTTATCATATTATTAAAAATTGTATTTAGAAACGATAATGCTTCTAAGAAACGTTCTTCATCTTTAGTATCTTCATTCCAAGCTGGATTAAAGTTTCCTATTAAACTAGGAATGGTTTGTGCTTTTACCTCTGGTTCATTTTGTAGTGCTTGTCCGTTATCATCCCTATCAATATCCATAATTAAGTTTTTATCAATAGATTCAAAGAAAGCAGCTTTATCTTTTATATCAAAATCATTTATTATATCCATTCCAAATGTCTTCCACACTAAACCTGCTGAAGCATATTTTATTCCATTGTTTCTTACTAAATCAAAATCAATTGCATGATGATCAAACTTTCCAAAACCAACATCATAAACGAAAGCTTTTTCATTTGTAACTTTATTTGTTCTATATATGTTCATATCTCCAAACTTATTTAATAAAATAACACTTGCCATTATTTCATCAGCATGAAAAGTTCCACTATGAGTTATAAAATTAGCTTTTTTTTCGTCATCTACTATTTTTATTTTTACATTACGTCCATTTATATCTTTTAATTTAATTTTTTTCATTTAATCACGTCTTTTCTATTTGTTAGTATTATTATAGTAATTTAATTCTGAAAGCCTTGATGATACTTCTTCTAAATCACTAGCATCTACTTCTTCATTTAATATTTCTTCTATTTCAAATATTAAACTATTTAATGATATATACTTTTTATAATCTATATCATACCTTTTTAATACTTCAATTTGATTATCACTTAAATAAATACCATTGCCTCTCATTTGTATCATGTTTTTATCATCATACACGTTATTTATAAGTTTGTTTAGATCTACGTCTTTTCCTTTTATTTTCATTAGACTCTCCTTAAGATTTTATCTTTTGCAAATGATTTTATATTTTCTAGATTATAGAAAAACATATAAACTAAGTATGCACCAAGCGTCATAGCACCTACAAATACCAAAAGATTTGTAAACCATCCAAACCTTTCTGATATATCCTGAAATACAATTATTGGGCTTATATTAGGTCCTAAATAAAATGCGTTTAAAGCTCCTTTACTTACATTCCTTAAAGATATATTAAGAATAAGGGCAATTGAACATAAAACTGCATAAACTTTAGTTGATGTTATAAAATCTTTTTTGTTTTTTAAACACCTACCCGATAATGCTATATAAATTCCTAAAAATACTAAAATAGCATGCCATAAAAAACCATGTAATGTCATCATAAAATAAGGTCTTAAAAGTGATGATGGTTCAAAAAAGGTAATAAATGCACCAAGTAAATTATAAGATGCCATAAAATTATACATTCCCTCTTCTATCTTTTTATTTTTTATAAATGGAATTATTAAACATATATACATAGGAACGTCACATAGCTGAAATGGAAAAATGCTAAAGTCATAACTACCATTATTAACTACAAAGTAATAAAATAATTCTTTATAAACTTCTATTACAAGTAAAAAAAGACCAGTAAAAAACAATATTTTTTTATTTTTTCTATCACTTACATCTTTTAACTTATTTGCTAATATGCAAGATAATACTATACTTAATACAAAAAACGTTATGTGAAACAATCCATAAGGTTTTGGTGGAACCATTTTTATTGCTGTAATTTCTAATAACTTCTTCATTTTAAAACTCCTTAATGCTATTAAGATAATAACATATTTTCAAAAACAAAAAAAGGCTAAATTTAATTGCCTTCTTTATATTCTTTGCATAAATCATCTAATTTATCTATGATTTCATCTGCTTCACTAAAACTTTGTAATTTAGCCCCACAAGCATATACATGGCCACCACCATTATACTGTTCAAATAATTTATTAATTTTAACGCCACGACTTCTAGCTGATGTTCTAATTACGTTATTTTTAACATCTTCACTAAAAACAACCCAACATATTAATCCGTGTATAAAATTATAATTATTCATTATGCTTCCAACACTTGCAGAATCAACACCATATTTTTTTAAGTCATCATTTGTTATTTTTACATAACCTAATCCGTTTTTAGTAACTTTCATATTAAGTGAAACAAAACCTTCTAATCTAACTTCTGAAATTGACCTTTTATATAATATTTCATATAACTCGTTAGGTTTAATTTTTTCTTTTTCTACTAACTCTAATACTACCTTATAAGTTTCAGCCTTATTTGCCCCAAATAGGAATCTATTAGTGTCTGCAACTATTCCCATAAATATGTTTTCTGCAGCATGCTTTGGCATTTTTAAATTACATTTATAACACCATTTAGCGACTAATTCACTAGCACTTGATGCATCTATATCTATGATTTCATATGGAGAAAATTTATCAATCTCAGGATGATGATCTATCTTAACAACATCTTTAAATCTATAAAAATCCGCTCCATCTATTCTTTTAATGTCTGGTATATCAAGTGCTATTAAAAGTGCATCTTGATACATTTCATCAGTCATTTTTTCATGTGTTCCAAAGAATTTAAATCTTGAAATTGAGGCACCTACAACATGAACTTCTTTATCCTTAAAATTCTCTAAAATAATTTCTTTTAAAGCAAAAGTAGAACCTAACGCATCAGGATCTCCTCCAATGTGCCTTGCTATAATTATTTTTTTATATTTTTTTATTAATTCTAGTATCTTTTCTTCCATTTAATATTCCTATTATATTAAGTTCATTGTATCTCTTGCAATCATTAATTCTTCATCAGTTGGAATTACCCAACATTCTATTTTTGAATCTTTAGTAGATATCATGCATTCTTTTCCTCTAGAGTTATTAGCTTCTTCATCTAGATAAATTCCTAAAACATCAAGTTCATTTAGTATATCACGTCTTGTATCAACTGCTTTTTCACCAATACCTGCAGTAAATACAATAGCGTCGCATCCTTTCATTTCTACATAATATTTTGCAATATAATCAACTATTCTTCTAACGTACATTTTTTGAGCTAGAATGCAGTTTTCATCACCAGAAGCTATACCATCTTCAATGTCTCTTGAATCACTTGATTTTCTACTTAATGCTAAAAGACCACTTTCTTTATTTATTGCATTGTCAATTTCTTTAGGACTCATGTTAGTTTTTTCCATTACGTATGGAATAATACTTGCGTCTATATCACCACATCTTGTTCCCATTATTAAACCAGCATTTGGTGTAAGACCCATACTTGTATTAACGCATTTACCATTTAAAACAGCACTAACAGATGCACCATTACCTATATGACAAGTAATTATTTTAGTATCGTCTCTTTTTAGTATCTCATTCATTCTTTGTGATACAAACTTATGAGATGTACCATGAGCTCCATATCTTCTTACTTTTAAATCAGTATACCAACTAATTGGAAGAGCATATAAAAAGTTTTCCTTTGGCATAGTTTGATGAAATGCAGTATCAAATACAGCAGTTTGAACAGCATTTGGAAATACGTCTTTAGCAGCTTTAATACCAGTTACAGCTGCTGGATTATGAAGTGGTGCAAGAGATGATAATTCATCTATTTTTGCTAAAACTTCATCATCAATTACTACTGTTTTATCAAAATAATCTCCACCTTGAACGACGCGGTGTCCAATTCCTTCTATTTCATCTAAAGACTCAACCACGTTATTTTCCTCTAACTCTTTTACTAAAGTTTCAAATGCTTCTTCGTGGTTATTTAGTTCTACTTCTTTTTTTATTTTCTCACCATTTACTTTTATTGTGTAAAAACTGTTCCCTACACCTATTCTTTCCATAAGACCAGAAATTAGTACTTTTTCTTCTGGCATTTCGTATAACTGGAACTTAAGTGATGAAGAACCAGCATTTACAGATAATATTTTCAAATCAATCACACTCCTGTTATTAATTATACAACAAAAAGTGTTTTTTTAAAACAAAAAAGGCAGCGAAACTTACGCTTACCTTTTTATTTATATATGAATTTAATTACTTTTGAACGTTATAAGAACCACCTAATTGAGATTCACCCATTTTTACTAAACGTTTTGTGATTTCACCACCAACTGAACCATTAGCTCTTGCAGTAGCATCAGCACCTAAATTAACACCAAGTTCATTAGCGATTTCGTATTTCATTTGTTCTATAGCTTGTTTAGCTTGTGGAGCAACTAATTTACTGTTACTTGATTTCATGTGTTTTCACCTCCTGTACACTAATAGAATGTGAAAATTTTGGAATTTCATACAATTTTTATCTTGGTAATTTTTGTAAATTTTTTAAATAAAATTAAACCAAAAAAAGATATACTTTTACCTGTATATCTTTATTTTGCGTTTATTTTGTAATTACATACTAAAATTTGTTGAACTATCTGGAGCCTGCGAATAACTATTTTGATTAAAATTTATTACATTTAAATCTCCATACTCATTTGTAGAATCCTTACTAGTAGTGTTTTGATTGCCAAGGGTAGTATCTATACCATTTAAATTATTATCTGTTGATTTTTTCTCATTTAACATGGCGATTAATTCATCATATTCATCAAATAATCTTCTGTTTAATCCATTTGCAGTAACTTCATTTCCCCATTTTACGAATTTGTTAACAAAGTCAACTAAAGTTTTGGTTGGTTCTGCAATCTTATCACTATAAGATTTTTTTATATCTTTCATAATCGAATCCATAGCCTTATCTACTTCTTGCGTAGTTTTAAAAATACTATTTCCTTCTATATCATCAGTAACATTAGCTGATGGTTGATACGCAAACTCAGAGCTATGATCACCTGCATTAACATAGGAAGGTTTCTGTGACACACCAAAATTTGAAGATTCATTGAATGTTGGTGCATTAAAGTCTTGATTAGTTGAAATCGGTGTTGGTATATCTTTATTAATCGAATGAGCTCCTGGAACCGGTGTTTCTAATGAACTAGACAAAGCATCTAAATCTATACCGCCAAGATCTATTTTAGGAACATCGGATACTTTATTTTGAGGTTCTTCTGGTTTAGTAACATCTATAGTTGGTTGAGATTTTTCGTTATTATCAACCTTCACATCTGGAGTAATTTCTTCAGAAATTGGTGTTTCTACAGTGGTTTCTGCTTTTTCTGCTTCCTTTTCTTTAGAAAATTCAGTTTCCTGAAGTACAGTTATATTACCACCATCTAATGTTATATCGTTTCCATTTTTAATATCTTCTTTTTTTGCCATAACAAAAACCTCCTGCTTACCTAATCTTCCTTATTATTTAATACTTGTTGACCATCTTTTGCAATCTTTCTCATTGCGTCTTTAACACTTGTCCACTCATCACTATCAGTTATGTTTTCTAGTGAGTATACACCATCTTTTTCATTTAATATAGCAACATATAATTTGATCATATCATTTTCATCTGTTTCGTTAAAAGTATATACAATATAAGTTTTATCAGTATCCTTTAACTTAAATAATGATAGGCGCTCTGCATCTTTTTTTTCGCCGGATTCATCAACTATAACAAACTTTTCTTTTTGAACAGTTTGAAGAGCTGACATTCCACTTGCAAAACTTTGACCAACATTAACTTTCTTTCCGCTTCCAATGCTACTTGTAGTTACCATACAAACACCTCTTTTATTCTATATACTTTATTTTAACATACTTATTTTCGTTTTGCAACAAAATATGCACACCCAAAAGCACAATTTTTGTCTAAATATTCATCTAAATTATCAATATTGTTAATCTCATTACATTTTTTATTAGAGTTTTCATAAAATCCTTTTAGTCTCAATTTGCCATAAGCCCAATCACCGACTATATAATCATAATTTTCAAAATAGTCAGTATATTTCTTTTCAAGCTCTTCTTTATTATAACCATTTTTATAATCTTTAATTATTTCATATGTATTACCTTCTACATTTACTTTTTCCATATCGCTGCCTCCGCACTATAAGAAGTATAACACAATTTTTAATTTATTGGCAAATTATATGATCCATTTGTACCAGATAAATAATATGGTGCATTTCCTTTTATTACTTTCATAACAACAGGTATTTCAGATGTAAGCTTAATATCCTTAGACTGGAAAGGAAGAATTGTTCGCTGCGTTACTTCAACATAAATATAAACTTCAACTAACGCACTATTTATACCATATTTTTCTACTCTCGTCTTAACATCTAATCCTACATTTCCAGAATATTTTATTTTAACTGGTACTTTAGGCCCAACGTTTGATAAAAACGCATTATTAAAAACAACTCCAGATGGAATTTCATAAATAATTCCCTTTCGCATACTTTTATCCATAACATCATAATATAACTCATCAGGCAAATTTTTTCCTTCTTCTACTTCCTTTAATCTTTTTCTTACATTTTTACTAACTATAATTAAAGCCTCATTTATAACACCAGTATTAAAATCAATGGTTTCTATTTCACCTGATTCATTTTTATTTGTAATAAACAAATTAGAATCATTTAAAAGTTTATTAACCTCCTTTGTTCCAGTACTTCTTAATACTTCTATTCCAACTCTTTTAGTTTGCACACTTGCATAATTCATAATAGCGGGCATCGCTTTTTTATTTAAAAAAATTAAAAAAATAAAAGTTGAAGCAAAAACAAACATAAAAATTAAGACGTAAACATTTTTAAATAACATTTTTATTTTACCCATAATATCACATAATAATATATGAAAAAAACAAAGATAAAATATCTTCGTTTATTTATTTAAAAACTTAGTTACACCAAAGTATGCTAATACTCCAAGAATTATTAATATTATTAAAGTTATAACTATTTTTTTAGTTTTATTAGATCTTTTAAGTTCTTTAGTTAAAGTACTAAAGTCTTCAAAATCATTTTTAGTAAACATATTTGAATCGGTATAAAAGTTTCTATCAGCTTTAACTAAAGTTTTAGTTAAATCCCCTCTTAAATCATCTGTGCTAGTTTCTTCTTTATTTTCTTCTAAAGAGCTTGCTTCTTTTGTTTTAGTAACCTCAAATGATGATTCAATAGGATTAGTTACAATGGTATCATCAGAACCTTTAAGATCTGAAAACATATCAAGAGCTTCTTTTGTTTCATTATTTATTTTAGGCATTGCCATAGTATTAATTAATTCTTCTAGTTCTTTTTCTTCATTTTCCATTTCGTCATAACGTTTATCATATTTACTATTTCTTCCCTTAGTAAATTCCATGTACTTTTGTTTTTCCCTTGCCTCTTCTATAAAAGCACGTTTATTTTTAGCTTCACTTAGTATTTCGTTAATATCATGAACTTTTTGCCTTGGCTGCATAATACTTGGTTTATCAAAGTCCGTATCTATATCTTCTATAGAATAGTTTTTTAAGGTCCTATACTGTCTTGTATCATACTTATCATCAAGCATATTTTTTAGTCTGTTTAAATTTATTTCTTTTGCAGAATCAATAACTTCCATATTAGTATAAGTTGTATCCCTATACATATCATCATATACTTCTTCATACAACTTGGTGTTTTTTCTTGAACGTTCAAATTTTTTATTATCTTTTGTTTGATATTTATCCATTCTAGATTGCATAAAACACCTCCTACCATCTATAAATAATAATATCATACTTTAACTTTTTTTTAAAGTGTTATTGATTTTTTTAAAACTTGTTATATAATTATCTTACAAGGGAGGAAATAATATGAAATTTAAAGTAGATAAGGACGCTTGCATCGGTTGCGGTGCATGTCAAGCTATATGTGAAGATGTATTTGAAATAACTGATGATGGGTATGCTACCGCTAAAGATGTTGAAGTAAAAGATGAAGAAGTAAAAGAAAATGCAATTTCTGCAATGGAAGGTTGCCCAACAAGTGCAATTACTGAAGAAAAAGAAGACTAATTTTTAACTATTAGCCTTCTTTTTTAGTATGTACTGAATATTTTTATGTATATTTCCATCTAAATCTATATAAGAAGAATCTTTCTTATATCCAGTATATTCTATAAATCCTAGTTTGGTTGCTACCTTTCTTGATGCTATATTATCTTCTCTTATACTTAGGTGAATTGATTTAACCTGTTGCTCTTTAAAGCATTCATCTACCATTTTTTGCATGCAAATGCTTCCGATGCCTAAGGATCTATAATCTTTGCTTAAGCATAAACATATTTCTTGTCTAGTTAAATCTTTAGGATGATGACACCCAAAACTTGTTATACCAATAAATTCATCATCTAGAAAAATACCATAAGTTTTGGTAGCTAAACTAAGACTCGTTGCCATAACATATACATCATTAAACCCATAAAAACACGTTTGGTTATCATCCATATTAATACCAAGTTTTATTAAGGATAAATCATCTTTTATATCTTTTAGAAAAATCAACTCTTCTAACTTTTTATCTTTAATTAACCTTATATCTTCTATTATTTCATTTTCATACATATTATTTATTTATTGCCATGTTATATAACTGTTTTACTTCCTTAGTAGTTAAAATTCTTTTTTCTCCACTTTTTAAACCATATAAGGAAAGAAATCCAAAAGCTTCTCTTTTTAATTTTATAACGTTGTGTCCTATACTTTCCATCATTCTTTTTACTTCATGGTTTACTCCGTCATGAATTGTTATTTCAACAATTGATGTTAGATTTTTCTTATCTAGTTTCTTAAGCTTTACTCTTGATGGATATATCTTTTTGCCATCTAAAACTATACCTTTTTTTAATTTTTTAATTTCTTCTTTTGTTACTATTCCTTCTACTTTTGCAACATAAAACTTATCAATCTTACTTGATGGATGCATCATTAAATTAGCAAATGCTCCATCATTAGTAAGCAAAAGAAGTCCTGATGCATCATAATCCAATCTTCCAACCGGGTATATTCTTTTTGTTACATCATCAAAGAAATCTAAAACAGTTTTTCTTCCCTTATCATCTTTAGTTGTACATACTACGTATCTTGGTTTATAAAATAAGTAGTATTCTTTTTCTTGGTATTCAATTAGGTTTCCTTCAACTAATATTTCATCACCAAACGTTGCTTTAACTCCTAGTTCTGTTACTTTTTTTCCATTTAAAATAACTTTACCTTGTTTTATTAATTCTTCTGCTTTTCTTCTAGAACAGTAACCAGATTCTGCAATTAATTTTTGTAATCTTTCCATTAAGACACCTTCTTTATACTTTTATGATTTTTCATTAGTTTTTTTATTCCTTGACCCTTAAACGCAATTGTTGCAATAGATTTATCTACGTTTACAACAACACCTGGTCCATATATATCATGAATAACATTATCACCAGTTTTTAGTCCGTTATCATCGTTAAATGCTTCCTTTTTATTAAATTTCATATTAACCATTTTCTTTTCTGGTGCATCTATTAAATCTTTATCTATTTCATTTATAAATCTGCTTGGCATATTAACGCTTGTTTTTCCATAAAGCATTCTTCTTAAGGCATTTACCAAATAAAGTTTTTCTTTAGCACGAGTTATTGCAACATAACATAATCTTCTTTCTTCTTCTATTCCGCCATCTTCTTCGCAAGAATTAACATGAGGGAATATATTTTCTTCCATGCCTATTACAAATACGTACTTATATTCAAGTCCTTTAACCGCGTGAATTGTCATTAAAGTTACCTTAGGCGAATTATCATTTTTTTGATCATTAACATCGCTTACTAAACTTACTTCATTTAGAAAGTCTTCTAGCGATGCTATTCCACTTTCCTCTTCAAAAGTTTTGGTAATTGACTTAAACTCATTTAAGTTCTCTAATCTTATATCAGCCTCCAAGGTATGCTCACTTTCAAGTTCACTTTTTATTCCAGATAAATCAAGTACCATATCAATTGTTTCCGTTAAAGATAAAACTTCACTTTTTTCTTTCATTTCTAAAATAAGCTTTTTAAATTCTAATTCTTTTCCGCTACTTATAACATCAAACATAGATGTTCCATTAAGAACGGCATCCATGCTTAAATTCTCAATTGTTTTAGCACCTATTTTTCTTTTTGGATAATTTATTATACGCATTAAAGAAACGTCATCTTTCGTATTGTAAATGAGTTTTAAATACGCAAGTAAATCCTTAATTTCTTTTCTAGAATAGAAAGCAAAGGCACCAACAATTTTATATGGTATATTGCTATTTAAAAATCCCTCTTCTATTGTCCTTGATTGAGCATTAGTACGATATAAAACCGCTATATCATCTAAACTTACGCCGTTATTTACAAGATTTCTTATCTCACGAGTTACATATGATGCTTCATCTTTTTCGTCGTTTGTTCTTACATACTTTATTTTTTCACCAAGACTATTATCAGTCCATAAGTTTTTATCTTTTTTATTTATGTTATTTTTAATAACAGAGTTTGCGGCATTTAATATCGTTTTAGTAGAACGATAGTTTTGTTCAAGTAAAATTACCTTTGCATTTTTATAATCCTTTTCAAAGTTTAATATGTTTTTAAAGTTTGCCCCTCTCCATGAATAGATACTTTGCGCATCATCTCCGACAACACAAATGTTTTTATATTTAGCACTTATCATTTTTGAAAGTATGTACTGTGCTTCGTTAGTATCCTGATACTCATCTATAAATACATATTTAAATAACTCTTGGTAATTTTCTAAAACTTCTTTATATTTATTAAACAACTCTATCGGTTTTATTAGTAAGTCATCAAAATCAAGTGAATTATTTCTTAAAAGTGTATCTTGGTATTTTTTATATACTTTATAAGTGATATCACTTAGTTCATCATTTACCAAATTTTTATATTTTTCTGGTGTTACCATTTCATTCTTACAAGAACTTATCTGATTTTTTATAAACTTTGGATTAAATCTTGTAGAATCTATTCCCATTTCTTTTAATATTTTTTTAACAACCGTTAAAGAATCATCACTATCAATTATCGTAAAGTTTTTTTCATAACCTAATTTTTCATAATTTTCCTTTATTATTCTAAGGCCGAATGAGTGAAAAGTTGATATTTGAATATCATATCCTTCTTTTCCTACTTCTTTTATAATTCTTTCTTTCATTTCTTTAGCAGCCTTATTAGTAAATGTAATTGCTACTATATTCTTTGGACTTACATTTCTTTCTTTTATTAAGTAAGCCACTCTCTTAGTTAAAACACTTGTTTTACCTGAACCTGCTCCTGCAAGTATTAAAAGTGGTCCATCTCCATATAAAACAGCTTCTTTTTGCCTATCATTTAAATATTCTAAATTCATAATTACACCAACTTCCATAAGTTATATTTTAACATAATAAGATAATAAAAAATATATGCAAAAGCAAATTTTACATATATTTTTAATGTATTTTATAAACAGTTCTGTCTAAGTATTTTGTTTCAATTACCTTTCCATCTTTCTTTATTCTTAGGTAAGCTAACCATCCACCATTAGATGCTAGTGAATATGGTTCGAATGTTTTTCCACCCGCTGCATTTGAATTAGACCATATATCAACTGTTAAATAATTACCTTTAACATAAGACACTATATAAACAGGATAACTATACTCGTTTTTAAATTTATAGTCCGTTGTTGTTGAATAAACGGTTGCATCTAATCCTTTTGGAACATAATTAGGTGCAAACGTATGTCCTTTTCTTGACACCGTTTTTAATCCTGCTAATAACTGAGCCATATATAAAGTTGATGCAAGCTGGCAAACTCCTCCTCCATTTGCTGTTGAAACTTCACTATTTAAATATATAGGAGCAGGTAAATATCCATTAGAAGCACCATATGGTCCTACTACCTTAAGGTAAGAAAAGGTTTCACCAGGCATCAAAACAGTATTATTAAGTTTTCTTGATGCTAAATTTATGTTGTGGCCCCTATTACCTACATTTTGAAAGTAAGTTGTATAAGAAGATATCTTTTGATTTATACTTGATAACGCTTCATACTTAACTTCGTTATCAATTGTTTTACCACTTGCTTCTATAACCGTTTCATAAGTTAAATTTAAAAGTGCTTCAACAACTTTTTCTCTAGTTTTTTGAGTGTCCAAAGTAAATCCTTTAGAACCTTTATCATAATAAACATTGTGATTTTCATCTACTACGATACCGTCACCTCTAGCCTTGGAATTAAGCTTATTTTCTAAAACATTCACAAAGGTATCTACCGTGTTATTATCATAAGAAGCCTTTAAATTGAAAACCATTTTCTTATTATTCTTTTTTATTAATTTTATTTTCTTAAAATAAGATAAGTTATCATTATACTTTTTTATCCTGCCTTCTAAATTAGAATCATCAACTAATATGCCAAGTTCTTTATAAGTAAATTTATGATCTCCATTAGGAGACGTAACCGTTATAGTACCATTTTCTATTCTTTCTTTTTCATACTTTATAATACCAGAAAGTTCACTTTCCTTATTTCCGGATAAATCTATATCATTAAGATATATTCCAGGATAAATAAGTCCATCATACTTTTTGATAAGCTTGTTATAACCATATAACTTGTAACATACACCAAATAAGAATAACAAAATAATAAACGATATAATAAAAGGAATAATATTTATTTTTTTCTTTATTTTCATCTTTTTATCAGATAAAGCATTATATCTTTCTTTTTCAATATCAAGTTTTTTTATTTTGGCATCATCTACCCTTATTTCATTTATTGCACTTTCTTTATATTTTGAGCAATACTTATTAAAAATCTTATTATTAAATGATACGTTAGTTTTATTTTGATATTCGTAATTAGCAATCATTTTTATTTCATCTTCATTTAAATTCTTAAAAAAAGCATTTAAAATAACCGTTTTCTTATAAAAATCTAAAATAGCTAGTATCCTTGAATAAACGTATGCCTTAGCACTTAAATCATCATTTAAGTTACACTGCTCTTTTATCCTGTTTATCATAAGCTTTTCATCTAATACGTCTTTTATTATCTTTATCCACTTTAAATCCTTTTTCTCATCCTTTAATATACTATCTAAAGCGTCATTTAAATTACTATTAAAAAGCAGGTTTTTAACATAATTTATTTTTTGACTATCATCTAAAGAATTATAGTTTGTAATTTTGTTTTCCATACTTACACCCCATATTTACCATAATAGAATTATAAATGAAAAATTTTGAATTGTAAATACATCACCCATATTTGCTAAAAGAATATACTATTACTAGAAAAAGGAGGATTTGATGAAAAAGAAAATTATTATTTTAGTATGCTTTATTATTGTTTTAGCAGGAGTTTTATTTTTTATAATAAATAAAAATTCCGAAGATAAAAACGATAAAAACACACTAAAAGAAGTTAAGGTTGCAGAAGTTGCACATACCATATTTTATGCGCCAGCTTATGCTGCAATAAGTAAAGGATACTTTGAAGATGAAGGAATAAAAATAAACTTAACATTAACTGCTGGAGCTGATAAAGTTACCGCTGCCGTTTTATCGGGTGACGTAGACGTTGGTTTTTGCGGAAGTGAAGCTACAATATACGTATATAATAGTGGAGAAAAAGATTACTTAGTAAATTTTGCTAGATTAACTAAGAAAGATGGTTCATTTTTAGTATCAAGAAAAAAATATGATAACTTCAAACTAGAAGATTTAAAAGGAAAAACCGTAATCGGTGGAAGAAAAGGTGGAATGCCTGAAATGACGTTCGAATGGGCTTTAAAACAAAATAACATAGATCCTAAAAATGATCTTAAAATAGATACAAGTGTTGCATTTCCTGCAATGGAAGGAGCATTTATAGGTGGTAATGCTGATTTTGTTACACTTTTTGAACCAAATGCTACAAGCGTAGAAAAACAAGGCTTAGGATACGTTGTAGGTTATGTAGGAAGCTTTGGTGGAGAAGTTCCATATACCGCTTATAACGCTAAAAAAAGCTATATAGAGAAAAATAAAGACATAATAGATGGATTTACCAAAGCAGTAGATAAGGGATTAAAATACGTAAAAGAAACAGACTCTAGCGTAGTTGCTAAAGATATATATGAATACTTTCCTGAATTATCATTAAATGATTTAACCGCAATCATTGAAAGATATAAAACTAATGATGCATGGGCTAGTTCATCAGAAATAACAAAAAAAGACTTTGACCACTTGCAAGAAATAATAATAAGTGCTGGAGAACTAGATAAAAAAGCACCTTTTGAAAAATTAATATACCAAGGAAAATAGTAAATGGAACTCTTAAAAATTAAGGGATTAAAGAAAAATTACATAAATGAAAAACAAGTTATATGTGCACTTAAAAGTATTAATTTAACCGTTTTTGAAAATGAGTTTTTAGTAATAGTTGGTCCTAGTGGATGTGGAAAATCAACCATTTTATCACTAATTGGTAATCTAGAAGAAAAAAGTGGTGGAAAAATAGAAGTTAAACCCGGTTTAAAAGTTGGTTATATGTTTCAAGAAGATGCATTATTTCCATGGTTAACCGTACTAGAAAACTGCCTTATCGGGCTTAAAATAAAAGGTGATCTTTCCAAAGAAAACAAGTTATATGTTAAAAACTTACTTAAGAAGTATGGTTTATCATCTTTCGAAAAAAGTTACCCAAAACAACTTTCTGGCGGAATGAGACAACGTGTTGTATGGATACAGTATACACACTATTAACAAATATTTTAAAGCATCTATACTGTGTTCAAACCTGGGTATGAATACAGTATAATAGTATAGTAATAATTAAGTTGATGCCACTATAACCAAAGTCAAGTTTAAATCTTGGCTTTTTTTATAAATAAGTTTAATAGTCTCCAAAACAGAGCGACTTTGAAATGGGTCGAAACGGCTTGAGGCCTTATAAACATTAGATTCCCGTGGGTATTAAATTATAAAAAAATAAAAGTTTGTGCCACAAGCATAAAAATGTGTTAATTTTTGTAAAAATAGGAGTGTAGTTCAGTTGGTAGAACGCTGGTCTCCAAAACCAAATGTCGCGAGTTCGAGCCTTGCCACTCCTGCCAATAAAATTAAAGGATTTAGAGTATTTCTAAAGTCTTTTTACTTTATTTAAATATTCTATTAATTCGTTCTCATTCTGATATATTCTATATATTTTTATCTGATCAATCGTTTTTGATTTTCATTATTCATAGTATTCCTCCATTATTTAATTTGTCAATTTCTTGAAATAGTATGTTCAATGAATTTCTAAAATTCATTACTTTCATATTTAAGTCAACTATTCCAGTTTGTTCTACTTTTATTTTGCCAAAAGCCCCTTTTAACCAAGCTTCTATAGTAAGTTGGCTACCATTTATAGAATAATTGAAATATCTATATCCTACCATGGCATCACCAACTTTATGGAAATATTCTCCATTTTTTCTTCTTCTTTGAAATTATTTACTTGTATATAACTTTGAACTAAATCATTCATTAAATTATTATCACATTTAATTTCAAATGTGTAATTACTTCTCCATTTTTCCATTTAGAATCCTCTCACATTATTCCACTAATAATTAACATTACATTAAATAGAAATGGGATAAATATATAATAAAAGAAGAGTTGAATTTCATTTAATTTCACTCTTCTTTTATAAATACCTATAAATCTAGAATATGTTAATGTTTAAGTACATCAATTATAAGATTTTAAAGTGTATTTTTATCTTAAAGGTTTATTTTTTGCTTTTAGTAAGATTTTTACTATCACAACTTATTTCCATTTCATCAAAATCTTCAAACTTACAGTTTAAGTTTAAATTTTCACTAAAGATTGATGTTCCAGCATTATTAGAAATCAAATCAAATGTATATATCAAAAATTCACTTAAAAATTCATCATTATAAAATATATGTTTACAATCTATCAGTCTATTGTTAAGACAGTAATTTAAATATATTAAAGCAGGTATATCATACTTAGTAATATTTCTTTTATTTAATAATTTAGTTGTATTTGCTTTTAACTTTTCGATATCATATTTTGAATCTACAAATAAATGTAAATTACTTATAAAAATTTTATATACTTCTGATGTTTTTCTGTTTAATTTTTTAAAGTAATCCTTTAATAGTTTCATGCCTTTCTTTTTTATCAATTGTTCTAAATTATAACTATCTGAAATAGCCTCTTTACGCTTTGGATCACCAGAAGGAAGTGTTTTATAAATATCAGAATATTTTTTATTTAATTTATTATATATACTGTCACACTCATCTTTGAATTTTTTAGTAAAATACATTTGCGACCACTCAAAATTCGGACAATTTTTATTATTGTTGAAAAGTGATTGACGAATTTCCTCTTTTGAAAAAACAATTTGATCATCTATCCTAAAATCTTCTTCTACTATGCCATCTTCAAAGTATAATTTTATAAATTTATCAATTGCCTCCTTATATTCTTCAGAGGTTTTAAATATTTCTGTACCATCATCGACACTTTTTCCAAACGATAGTTTTTCAGACAGGTAATTATTCAATAGTTCAAGCAAAGTACATTGTTCTATATCATCAGTGATATATTTTGTTAATTCATTCTTAATATCATCTGAATTCATTTTTTCAGAATGTATAAATAATATATCTTTTGAACTGATTCTTTTATCTAAAGAACAGATCAAATAAGCAATTCGATGATAAATTAAGTCGCTAAAATCACAAACTTCGGCAGAATGAACATATATATTTTTATCTATCGGAAAATTAATTATATAATTATACTTTAACTCTATGTCTTCTCTTACCTCATCAGATATATTTTCAGAAAAATTAAAGGTCGGTTTCATTATCTTATCTAATGAAATCATGTCGGAACTTCTTTCTTTTATTACTTCATAAGAATATAATTCTGATCTTAATTGACTAATTTTAGCCATTAAGGCTGATTCTTTTAACTCCGTTTGATATAAAACTGGGTTATCATGCCAATTATCCCCTTGATAAATAGCAACATCCCCTTTATATAATCTTATTTTTGCCAATTCATCTTCTAAATCTTTTATATGTTTCAAAAGATTATCGTATTGATATTGATGTATTTTTTTCATATAATTTCCCCCCAAACCATTTTACATTAAAATTTTAATTCACTCATTGAATGAACATCAATTCCTATTTTCTTATATAATTGCTCAGTATTTAAAGATACAATTTCATATTTATCTAACTCTAATTTTTTTATAAGTTCATCTATAATAGTTTCATCATCACATTCAATTTCTAAATATGGGTTTAATAAAGGCCATATATCAATTTCAATTTCTGCACCTTTATATACATAACTATGTCTCTTTTTCTCTTGATAGCTCCTTTTAGATATACCTATGCTTTCCAAAAATAAATTGGCTTCTTCTAAAGAAGAAACTTCAAACTCAGTTTCTAGCACACTTTGAAAATCAGAAGTATTTTTCTCAAATATATGTTTACTTGTTAATAGAACCGTATCATTACTTTGACGTAACCTTATCCATTTATTAGGATTAATTTTAAACCTTTCAAAAGAATTTTTCAATGTTTCATTATCTAAAATATTTATTATATCCTTTACGTCTTTTAAAAGAAGATCTTCAATATCATCTAAATTTAAAATTGTTTCTATACTCTTCAATTCTTTTTCTTCCATTAAATCCTTATACTCAATAATTAAAGTTTTTAACTTCTTCATATTAGTATTTATTAATAATGGACTATCAGATTTTAATAATTCTTTTATTTCCAAAAATCTATAATATAATGTTGGAATATCATATACATATATTTTTTGCTCTTTTTCACCTTTATCTTCAGCACCAATTTTTTTTAGTTTTTCTTTCATTTCATCAGCATCAATATCTAACACCTTTATTTCTTTTTCAAATTTAGCCAACTTTATCAACTCCTATCAATTTATATTATATATATTATATCACAGATTAATCACTATTTTTGCTTTTTATAACAAATATTCTATACGGATATGGTCTAAAATATTTTTTATAATTTAAAAGTCGTTTCATCCTAGACATATAATGCATTGACTTTTCTTCTAAAATCGTACCACCAGATATACTAATAAGATTTCTCCAAAACTTATTATTTTTGTACCTTTCATCACCATACATTGCCTCTTCCTGATTGAAATATTTTGTAGGTATACCAAATATTACAATTTTTGCGATTTTCATTTGTTGTTTTAAAGTATCAATAATTTGTTCATCATTAAAATGTTCAAGAACACCATTGCTAAAAGATACATCAAAATAATTTTCTTTATAATCCAATTTAAAAATAGACTTATTTTTAAATGTGGGTTTATTTTTAGAATTGTAGTTTTTCGCTATTTTTTTTGACAAATTTAAAATATCTTTATCTATATCTATACCAGTTACATCATATTTCAAAGATGCCATATATGTTGATAACACACCTGTGCCAGATCCAGATTCTATTAATTTATTTTCTTTAGCATATTTTTTTATTAAATTAATTAAAATTTTTTTATTTTTAATCTTATCATCCACATAATTTTCAAGGTTTCCTTTTTTTGCAATATCTTTTAAATATACTTCATACCATCCCATAAATTCACTTCCTTACATGTTTTTTTTAAATACTTATAAATACAATTAAAATTGAGAATTATTATTTGTTGAGCAGTATAATCAATCATATGTATTTTTCTATATTGTTTATTAAAGCATTACCAACTTTTTCATCTTTTCCGTTGTTTGTAATTACTATATCACCATTAGCAAGTATTAATACATATTTTTTTTCCATATCTTCATCAATTCTTGTATCAATATTTTTTATGTTACTATTTGATTTTATATATTTAACAACCTCATTATAATCAGACAGGGATACACCAAATGAGTCTTTATTTATAACCGCCTTTTCTCTTAAAGCCATAAACTTGAATATTCTCCAACCATAAATATTATAATCGTTTAAAAAGTGTACTAAATCCGCAAAGTTATTAATATTATTTTTACAAACAACACTATTTATTCTAATTTTCACATCATATTCTTTTTCTTTTATATAATCTAAAATTTCTTTTATTTCTTCAAAATGATTTTTCCCCCTGCCGAGCGATTCATTAGTATCATTATCTACTGAATCAATAGATAAAGTAATACTATCTAAATATTTATAAATTTTATCAATTCTTTCTTTAGTTAAAAGTTTACCATTAGTAATAATCTTATTCTTAATTCCTTTTTCACAAGATATTTTTAACAAATCATCAATACCTTTTAATAATAATGCTTCTCCACCAGTCCAAGTGATACTTGTTATTCCCGAATTGTCCAAATTATTTAATATATTAAGATTTTCATCATAAGTTAAATCATTTATATTTAAAAACCTATGACAATATTTACAATTCTGATTGCATCGAGCAGTAATATTCCAGCAAATTTCCTTTTCCATTATTTTACTCTCCTTGCCAATATATAGCCAAATCTATGAAAGTGATCTCTCACACAATCTACATGTGCTCCTTCAAATGATGGATGATTATTTTCTCTAAAAGATAAAATTTCCCAATCATCATTAAAATAATTCAAAATTTCTTTTTTTCTATAAAATTTAAATTCTGGATAATTTTCATAATCTTTCTCATCGATAGCCATCATATAATCTATATACAAATATCCTTTTGGAAGAACTATACTTTGCAATTTTCTAGTCTTATCTTCCAATGTAAAATCTTTATTTGCAGAGTAATGTAAAGAACAACTGGTAAACACAACATTAAATTTTTCTTTCGGTAAGTTTCGATAAAAATCTCTTTTTTCTATATGTGCATATTTGCTTATTTTTTCAATTTCCAATCTTTCTGTAACTCCTAGAACTTGCTTTGTTTCTAATTCAAATTCTTTGGATTTAAAATCAGACGAATATGGATATTTTATTTTTTCTTTTATAATAGGGAAATCCTTTATTCCACCATATAAAGCAATATCATCAATATCATATCCAGTAACCTGTATATGTTCTCTTGCAAATGGCATTAAGAATTTACCATCAGAGCAACCAACTATACAAGCTCTAAAATCATTTCCCCAGTCTTTTTTAGCAATATTAATTAATTTATATAGCCTTGTAGGTGGGTTTCCCCATATACTTTTAGTTTTCATGTTTATCAATCCTTTCATTAAATCTTAAAATATTTTTTAGTAAAAATTTTTGTTTCATATTTATTCTTTTCCTTCCTCCAAATTGCATTCATAAGACTTATCCCAAAAATCTATTTTTCTTAATTCTGCATAATAATTATATTTTTTAAAACAATTTACAGATTTTTCTATCAAATCTAAACTTTGTCCTAAAGCAGAATATCTAAAAGTGGTATTTTCAGTTATTTTAACTTTTGAATAATCGTTTAACATAGGATTTTTATTTAAAATGTATCTATAATCATCATTGCATAAAATTTCAAATTCTAAATTTTTATCATTATTTTTGATTTTTTTTGTATTACATTGGTTATTTTTACAATTACTACATCCAAATAAATGACTAAAGCAATTTCTAGTGTAAACCAATGGAAGTTTTCCACCAACTATTACTTGCATATTGTTATCTTCAAATATATTTTTATTGGTCTCATAAGACAATTCGGGCGAAGCGGTAAATTCTTGTATTCCATTATCTTGTAAATACTTTAATGCTTTTTTGTTCCATACATAGATTGTATAATCAACATACTTTTTCTTAAATTTAATATTTTTACATAAATATATTTGTGTAAATCTAGTAAACATTACTTCTAGATTTTCTAACATAGATAAGTAAGGTAATACATTTTGGCTTTTCCAATTAAACATAGGTAATTTATAAATAATCTTATCTCCGTATTCTGATATTACCTTCTTAATATTTTTTAAATTATTTATTGTAGAAATGTCATATATAATTTTAACAAAATCATCATTAATAAATTTATCTACTACATTTAAATCATTAGTATCTAAATATATTGTTTGAAATTTCAAATCATTGTTTGTGATTGTGTATTTTTTATTTTCACAATCTTTTAAAATATATCTAATCAATTCATCATATACGCTGGAATTTATTAGTATTTTATCAGCATTCTTTCTTTGATATCTTATCTTGTATATATTTAAATTTGGATTTCTACTTTCTACTAATTCTATAAATTTATCAAAATCTATTTTGATCAAGTTCTCATTGTTTCCAAAAAATGTTTTCCCATCTCCTTTATAATTCATATATAATACTTCTTTTATTATATTATCTTCTATTAGTAAATCTAATGAAAGATTTTTTTTATTAATATCATAAGATTTTTTTATCTCTGTATAAATATACATAACTTCATCATTTAAATAATTATTGGAAAAACATATAGGAATATTGTTTTTATATTCCAAACAAATATCTCTATCATTTATATTTTCTAGCTCTTTTGCTTTCATAAATGGTTTTGTTCTAGTATTTATTTTTTCATATAAATGATTTTCTTTAATACTAGTACCTAATAAATATCCAACAGTTTTAGAACTCGAAATATTATTATTAATTTTTTCTAATATGTTTTTTATTTCTTTCGGATTTCTTCTTCTACCTTCCAACTTCAAACAATCTATACCATCTAATTTACTTTTTAAATTTATACAATCCATATCCGGAACATATAAATAATGACCCTGATTATTATTTATTGAGTAAATATCTCTACAGGTAATAATACACTTTCCTCTATTACCACCACCACCATTAATTAATGTACCAAAAAAGCATAATCCAGAAAAACTTAAACATTGTGATCCCCAAATAAAGCACTCTAATTCTATATTTGTTTTTTCTTTAATATTGTTTATTTCTGTTAAAGTTAATTCTCTTGACAATATAGCACGCTCTCCTGCTAATGATTTGACATAATTTACATCGTCTATATTATGTGCTCCAAATTGTGTAGAAAAATGTAGGGGTACATTTGGAAATTCTTTATGCAATTCTTGTATTAATCCCATATCAGTTACAATAAAAGCATCTGGTAAAGTATTATTTTTTAAAAAGTCTATTACTTCTTTTATTTCATCATCTAACATTAAAATATTTAATGTTAAAAAAAATTTTATATTATTTTTATGTAATTCTTTAATTAAAACATTATATTCTTCAGTAGAAAAGTTAATCGCTTTATTTCTTGCATTCCATTTTTTTAATCCACCATAAACTGCATTTGCTTTTCCATCAATTGCAACCTTAATATGATTCATATTACTAGCAGGGCTTAAAATTTCCATAATGTCATCTCCTTTATACTTTAATTCATTTTATCTTTTTTTCTTCTTTGAAAAACCTTCTTCTTGTTTAAATTCAAATATGGCTTTTTCTTTTATTTGAAGTGTAAATTTTTTATCATTGACTTTATATGTTATTATTTCACCAATTTTTTTATGGTAAATAGCATTTCCTAACGGACTATCAATAGGTACTTCACGAATTTCTGAATTTAAATCGAAATCTGAAGATGTAGCAACTAACTTAAAGAAATGCTCTTTTCTATCATTATCAGAAAATATCATATCTATTTTTACAACATCATCTATATCTATTAATTCATCATTATCTAAATTATCTATTATTTCAATATTTTGTGCATTTTTTATCATTTCAGCTATTTCTAATATCAAACTTCTTTCTTGCATTTCTGTTTGATATAATAAGGGAGCAGCATTTCGATTATCGTCTTTTAACATTGATTCTCTTTCTTTATATATCAATATATCTAATAATTGTTTTTCTTTCTTTCCTATTTCTTTTAAGTATTCTTCATAATTTTTTTTATTTAATTTAATTTTTTCTTTCTTTCCTATCTCCGGTATATTAAAACCTTCATCTTTCATTTTTTCTTCATTTATTGATTCATTTATATGCATCAAATAAATTCTTTTTCTTTGTAAAAAACTTGTTATTTTTTCTAATAATCCAAGATCTAAATGTTCTTTACTTAATTTTGGATTATTAGATATTTCTGTATATATTTTTGCATTCTCATACTGTAGAAAATGTTTGATATATTCAATATTACTATTATCAGCGGAATAGTATATTATATTTTCATCATCTTCAAAAACAAAACAATAACATGGTAAATTATCGACATGAGTTGCCCTTAATATATCAAAAGTTTTAAATTTAAATATTTCCTTTAATGTATTAGCATCAATGAATTCAATTTCACTAGATATATCAACTAATTTTAAATATGTTTTTAAATCAGTTATATATTCTTTATTATCAGGTAAAACTATTTTATTTTTGATTCCTTTATTATAAGTTGAATAAAATAGTAGCGTACCTAAACTACCTACGTGATCTGAATGCGTGTGTGATATTAAAATGTATAATTCTTCAATATTATCTAAAATATTATCTTTTATTATTTTTCTTGCTATAGATTCACCACAATCTATTAAAATCATTTTATTATCTTTCTTTATATAAGCTGACGTATTATCATATTTTATATTCCAAGCAGATCCAATACCTAAAAATTCAATGTTCATTTTATCTTACCAATTTTTTTGTATTACCTTTTAACTTTTTAACCTCTTTATCTACAACTTCCTTTACCTCATCTAATGTCATATTTTCAGTATCTATAACTATATATGGTAAATTAAATTTTTCAACAAAATAAATCATTTTGTTATATCCATCATCCATTTTTTCCGGATCATTTAAATCTGGATCATTCTTGTCCCTTTTTCTTAATCTTTCCATTCTTGTTGTTGGAGAGGCATATAATATAATAGTTAAATCTGGTACTCCAGAAGTATCAATTAACGTCTTAAAGATAGGTTCGCTTTCTAGATCCCCGTTCCAATAAAAATTAGAAACAAGATGTCTATCTATTACAATATTTTCATTTTGAAACATTCTAGTAACATATATATTACCAAGAGCAATATACCAAGATTTTAATACATTATCATCTATATCGTACATCCTTTTTGCAACTTTCATCAAATCTGCATATTTATTATCTGCATCATCATTGTAAAAGTAATGTAATGGTTTTTCTATAAAAGTAAATCCATGCTCTTGACAAATATGTTTTGCAATTTCAGTTTTACCTACACCATCCATACCTTCAACTGCAATTAGCATTTTTCTCCACCTCCATTAATATAATAATTTAACCCCTCTGCTACACCAGAATTGTTATTATCTTTTTTTGTGATATATCTCGCTAATCTTTTAATTTTTTCAGAACTATTAGCCATACAAACAGAATTTTCAAATGTAGTAAACATTTCTATATCATTATCTCCATCACCAAATATTAGAATTTCTTTTTCCGGTATATTTAGAATTTTCGCTAATTCTAATAAACCACTTGCCTTTGTATCATATGATGGTCCAATTTCCACATAATTTATTATCTTGCCGATTATTTTTTCATCAAGATTCTGATTATATTCAGTTATAAACAAATTATATTTGTTAAGTATTTTACTTAACATGTTAATATGTCCTTCTAAATCTTCTTCTGATACAATTACAATTTTTGTTATTTTGTTATGCTTAATATAATCAAATAAATTAGGTATTAAATAACATGAACTTTTGAAATCTTTAGAATAATTTTCGTTCAATAAATGGTGTTTTAAATTAAAGTATTTCATTTCATCCGAAACTTCGCAAGTTTCTTGATTTAGATGTATGTATAAATTATTTTCTTTACAATATTTATATATTTCTAAAACCGCCTTCGTTTGTATGAATGAACATTTTAAAGTATTTAAATCAGATATATTCATTAAATGACTACCATTACTAAACACTCCATAATCACATTCTATTAAATTACTAATATATTTTGTAGAAGAATATTCTCTTGCAGTTGCTAATGCTATTTTTATTCCTTGATTTTTTGCCTTTTTAATACTATCTATATTTTTTTTGGAAATTGTATTATCGTCACTTAATAATGTACCGCCAATATCTAAAGCAATGAGTGATATTTTTGTAATAATTATCACCTCCATATAATTCAATTGTATCACCTTTTTTATAAACGTAAATTATATCTTTTTTATAGTTATATAACTTTAAGTTATAGGTCAAAATAAAAAAAGAATCATTTCGTAATATGATTCTTGATAAAATAATTTGATAAATTTGTTAAATAATCTTCAATATATACAAGATTTAATTCTAACTTTGGTAAGTTATAAGAAGTTTTGAGCTCTGCCAATTGATTTTCTTCCAACTCTCTTTTTACTGATTGCTTTACAACATAACCTGTTCCAATATCTTTTTTTACTGATGATATAATTAAGTCAGTTGTTTCAACTTCTAAAATAACATCTAATTTTATATTATATTTTTCTAATTCTTTTTCCAAATTTTTTCTTATCGAACTTCTTTCATATGGCATAATGTATTTGTGTTTATTTATATCATTTTCTTTATTATTTATTGAAGTTATGAAACAAGTATCGAATGATGATAGAGATATGACTTTCATATCTTTATTAACAATATTTATTGGTGAACTATCAATAACAAAATCTATTCTGTGTTCTTCTAACCCCTTTAATAGTTCCGCGGTAGTACCATTAACTATTCTAAAAAATACATTTGGATGCTTTTTTCTATATTCCTCAATATATTCTAACAAATAAAATGAAGCAATATGAGCAGGTGATCCAATTACTATCGTTCCAACATTCATATTATTATTTTCTTTAATTATTTTTTCACCAGCCATTAAATAATTATAAGATTTATCAATATAGTTATAAAGTTGTTTCCCATCATTAGTCAATACTAATCCATTGCTATCTCTATAAAATAATTTTGTGCCTAATAAATCTTCTAAATTTTTTATTTGTTTACTAATTGCAGGTTGAGAAACACACATTTTTTTTGAAGCTTCCACAAACGAAGTGCATTTCGAGCAAATATAAAACACTTTATATAAATTTAAATTTATATCGTTAATCATAATATCACTTTCCTTACCTTAATAGTACTATTTTTATTAAAAAATTTAATTATCATAATCAATTAAAAAGGTGACAAAAACACACAAAGTGCTTGCCACCATAAAAATACTACTACATTTGGGCAAACACTAGCACCCAAATTGATTTAATTCGGTACTACCTTACTATAATTAGAAAAAATTGTCAACACACTTTCTTATTTGGTTTTTGCTTCTAACGAATTTTTTTATAAATAAATTTAAATATTTTGTTTGTGTTTATCCTGAGTGTTAGAATTCTCTTCACTAAAATAATTATAATCTGTCATTAAATTAGATATTTCTTCGTATCCTTTATAAATTGATTCTTCAATTTTATTTATAGTCTCATCAGTCAGAACCTTTCTGTTTTCTTCTAAAATTTCTTTCATATTTTTTACTGATTCTACCATGATCTTTAAGCTAGTATTAATCATTTATTCTTCCCTTTCTATTTTATTAAAATCTATCAATAATGCATATGCGAATCTTGTAATTGTCCTTTTTTTCAAAATGTAATAATATCCAACGGAATAGCCTAATTCGTTAGCAATATATCTGTCATCATAATTATGCTCAACATCAATATATGTCCAATAAATAAGTTTCCTTTCTTCTGTTGTCAATTTATTAAAGGATAATCTAAAGTTATTAATAAAATCAACTCCATCATTAATTTCTTTTTTGTTTATTGTAGCATATTTTGTATCTATATTAGAATTATCAAAAGCCAATTTTTCAAAGGTATAATTATCATTAATCGTTGATACTGGATAATTGTCTAAAGATAAACAATAAAATATATACTTTTCTATTATTTTTTCTAATCTAGCCTTTTTTTGTTTCCAAATAGCATTATTATTAGTCATATTGCATCTCCTTTTGTATTACTCACAGTAACTGTTAATATTTTTAAAATAAAGATACCATATTAATAATGGTGATCTTATGAATGCATATAAATTAAGGAAAATATATGGTAAAAATATAAAATATTATCGTTTCTGTAAAGGATGGTCTCAAGAAAAATTAGCTGAGAAATCTTCACTGGATATTAATACCATAAAAGGTTTAGAAATTTTTAACAAAAGCCCATCTCCAGAAACAACTTGCAAAATTGTAAATGCACTAGGAATAACTCCTAAAGATTTATATGACGAAAAAATATTAAAATATAATCTACCAACCAAAATCACTGGTTTTAAAAAAAAAAGCAGATTAATGAGTACTGCTAAAAGCATTTTACAATAACTATTAAATAAAATCAATGATTTCGCAGCACTTTTGTACTACAATTGCATTACTTATTTGTTTTGTAATTTGTAATACAATTGTAATGAGGTGAAAATATGTCATTTAATTTGAAACGCAAATCAAAATATACTATAAATAAATCTATTAGATTTCCAGAAGACCTAGTTCAAAAAATTGAAGATGCAATAGTAGATACAAATGTTTCTTTTTCTGGATTTGTAATTCAGGCTTGTCAATATGCACTGGATAATAGAAAACGCAAAAAAAAATAAAAAAGCATAAATTATTTGTTATTTAAAATAAGAGATTTCACTATAATTAGATCTCTTATTTTTAATTTTAAATAATTATTTATTTCTGTTACTAAAAAGTGTATATCCTATTAAAACGACTATTGCAATAAGCATAACAACTATAATTAATCCCCTAGAATGTGCATCAAAATCTAATGGATTAAGTGCTAATATATAGTTTCCATCAAGTATACTCGTATTTTGAGATGAATTTACAGAGCTAATACCAGTAACACTTGCCACTAATTTTTTTACTAATGATAACCACTTCATAATATAATCACCAACATCAATAAATTATACAAAATTCTCGAAAAAATGTTTATGTATATATTATTAGTTTTTACATACGAGATAGAAAGATAAATACCTACTAAAATGTATGAAATAGATGAAATCAATCCGACAAATGATAGCGTTTGTGCAATAACATATAGTGATCCTAAAAATAAACCACTAAATATCACAAAAAATATATCATTATTAACTACTGTTCTAACACTTTTTCTAAATACTAATTCCTCAATAATCGGAGTCAAAACTAATAACCTAATAATCATAAGTAAATTCTTAGTATCAATGATGGATAATCCACTATTATTAACTTTTGAAACAACATTATCGCCTAAAATAGAATAAGAAATCATATTAGATATACCCATTATCATAAAAATAGCAACAGTATTTATAAATATATATTTAATTTTTTTATTAAATTTAAATTCTTTTATTAGTTCCTGCTTATACATCATAAATATTAAAATCAAAAGCAAAAACGTAAATACAAATTCATACAACGCCATCATATTAGAAGATAATCTAATATTGAATAAATTAAGTGGTAATTGCAAAAAAACAGACCAAAATAAATAGAATAAAACAGAAAATAATGTTTTAAATAATTTGTTTTCTTTCATAAATACATAAGTCAAATCTTCATTAATTTCTCAAAAAAAGAAAGAACAAGTGTTCTCTCCTAGTAAAACCAGAAAAATCTTCTGAAAAAGTTTTTCATTTGACTTCTCCTTTCTTTAAAATATTTTACTACTACACTTATACTATACTACATAATTTTGAATAATTAACAAAAACTGCATAATTAATTATCTACAAGTAGTATAACATATTTATCATTGTTTTTGGTAATTTTAAAAAATTTTTTTATAATATTTACACATCTATAAAAAATTACATTTTAAGTTCAAAAAAATGTTCCATATTTTTTTCTTTTTTTTATCTAATTTTTATGTAATTTTTTAAGTATATTTTCTTCAATTTTTTAATCCTTGTAATTAATGTAAATCAACACTATAATGTAGTTATAATTGCAAAAATTATGTAAAAAACCAATACATGTGATTTATTCATGATATTTATATTAGAAAAATCTCATAAAAGTATTGATTTTTTTTGTTTTTTTGATATTATATAAAACAAATTTAGTATTTGTTTTAAAGAGGAAGTAGTATGTATCCTTACTGCTTCCTTTGTTTTGTAATCATAGGGGGTGATGGTTATATGCAAAATAAAACATATATTAATAAATTATATAATACAATAAAAACTCAAGGACACTTTCCCTTTTTAGGGTAAGTGCCCTTTTATTATTGAAGAAAGAAAGGTGACTAAAATATGCGTAACAAATATTTATCTAATAATATATTAAATTTATATGATTTTAATTTAGCAAAAAATAAAGTAGCAGAAGTTTTTGATTTATTCAATTATTTGGAAATGACATATGAAAACATTCCTCTTCCAAGTATTACTTCATCAGGAAACGTCAGATACGAACAATTTCTTCCAGAGATAAAATCCTCTAAAGTTGAAAATTTTGTATTTAAAAAGATATGTTTTGAAATTAAAGGCTCGGATTATAAAAGAAAAAAATTAATGTCAAAAATAAAACTTGCTTTAGATAGATTAAATAAAAACGAAAGATTGGTTTTCAAATATATATTTTTTGATGAATTAAATATCGAGGAAATATGTGATAATTTGCATTATTGTGATAAAAAAATTAACTCTATTAAAAAAAGTGCAATTATAAAATTTTTAGTAGCCTTAGGAATAGATGACCTGTGCTTGAAAGGAGGTGATAAACTTAGAGTACAATCCTATTTTCAAAACAAAGCTAGGGCAACTTTATAATGGTGATTGTTTAGATGTGATGGAATATTTGATTAATCAAAACATAAAAGTAGATGCAATAATAACAGATCCGCCATATGAAATAACTGGCTTTACTTGGGACAAGGCTATTCCATTTGATAAGATGTGGAAAAGATTAAATAATTTAATCAAAGATGATGGTGCTATCGTTCTTTTTGGCAACGAACCCTTTTCTTCAAACTTAAGAAACAGTAATAAGAGTATGTATAAATATGATTGGAAATGGTTAAAAACACAAGTTACTGGATTTCAAAATGTAAAGTATCAACCATTAAGATGTTACGAAGACATTATGGTTTTTTCGAAAGGTTCAGCAGTACATGGTAGCAATTTAACAATGAGATATTATCCACAGGGATTATATAATACCAATATAAAGGTACAAAAAAAAGATAATAATTATTTAAGAGAGAAAAAAAATAAAGTTAAGAAAAAAATAGAATATGTTAGAGAATTATCTAATTATCCAAGAAATGTCATTCAATTTCAAAGAGAGGCACACACAGTTCATCCCACTCAAAAGCCCTGTGAACTAATGGAATATCTGATTAAAACATACACGAAAGAAGGTGATGTCGTATTGGATTTTACTAGTGGTAGTGGGTCTACTCTACTAGCCTGTGAAATCTTAAATAGAAGATGGATTGGTATTGAATTAACTCAAAAATATTGTGAAGTAACAAAAAAAAGAATTACAAATGGTATTCAATTAAAATTTTCATTTGAAAGTAAGGAGGTTTAAAACTATGAAATTAAGGTGGAATACAGTATAGATAGTGTTTTAGAAAGTGTTTTAAAATTGATTAATGATGCAATGGGTTACTTAAAGTTGTTTGTTATTGGTGGAACAGCTTTTTTTGTTGCAAAAGATTATGCTCTTAAAATGGCTACATCGGATGATAATATGAAAGCAAGTTACGATCGTAAAATTAAAACTACAATAATTGCAGGAGTTTCAGCTTTAATTACTACTCAATTTGTTGGCTGGATATTAGGATATTTTAAATAATGAATTATTATTTCTTTAAAAATGCAAGTAACATACTTGAAAATGGTGAGATTGAAAATATAAAAATCAAAAATATAGATATTTTAGAAAGTATTTTTAGAGATTCAGATCTTACAGATAAACTATATAATGGTTTTATTAAAAACTATAATAGTGAATATGATAACAATGATATGTTACTTACTAAAACTAATGATTTTATGTATAGGTTAAGTCTTTTAATAAATGACTTTTTAATACCTGTTCATAAAATAGATGAAACAAAAGATATTAAAGATGCATTAAATTATCTACTTGAAAAAGATATAGATCTTTATAGTGCTGTTTCATATGATCCATCTGACATGGAAATAATTGAGGAATTTGAAAGCGAGTTTAAAAGCATAGATATATGAGAAGAAAAACTATAAGGTTTATAAAAAATCATAATTTAGTTAATAGAATATACGAAATGTTAAAATATTTTGATATAATAGATTATAATAAGAGAACTGCAATTAATAGTATAAAAGATAAAATGATTATGCCTGAATTTATTGAGTCACTTGCTTCTATTTTTGAGAAAAAATATAAATATTGTAAAAAAGTAGAAGTAAGATGCAACCTAAAAGAGCTTATAGATGATTTAAATATTTTAAAGCAATATTTAGAATATTAATTGATACTTGATTTTTTTATAAAACTAAGCTAACATTCAAGCAAAGGAGATGATTGTTATATGAAAAAGAAATTATTTTTAATAATACCTATAATAATCATTTTGATTACTATTATATTAATTTTTATTATCAATAATAATCACAAAGAAAATGTTAAAATTAACGTTAAAGATAATAAAAAAAGACAGGTTATAACCACAACAAAACAAACCAATAATAGCGATGAAAACACTATCGTAGAAATTACAACAACTGGTAATTCAAATAAACAAACTACAACAAGTAGCAATCGAACAAAAACAACTACAAAAAGAAATACAATTGTAACAACAAAACGTAATAATACAACGTCTGTTGTTACCACAAGGACAACGACAACAACAACCAAAAAAGTATGTAATCCAAATAAATTTGATTTTTCATGGTTCGTTGGTGATTATAATTCCTTAAACGAATGCCTTAACGCTGGTAACAAAGTTATACAAAAAGACGTTAATAAATATAGTTTTAATTGTTCGAATATGCAAAATGAATGTGGTGAAACAAAATATATGTTAATTATTCAGGACGATACTGGAAAAACTTATCGTCCAAGCGAAATAAAGTAATAATGCTCTTATGAGCATTTTTTTTATATATTTAAAAATAGGAGGAAAGAAAATGAATAGTATTATAAAAAAACTTAAATGGGTACTTCCCATTTTTTTGTTTGGAATAATATATCTTATTCCAACATCAAAAGTAAAAGCATTAACAAGTGATTCATTTTATTATGAATGGATTACACCAAAAATTTATGTAAATAAATATAAAGATGGTGTAGAACGTTCAGAAAGAATACAAGTTTACCATAGAAGAAGTGATGGTAGAGTTGCATATTGTATCGAACCTGGTATTGATTTTTCGGATAGTACTATACTTACAGGATATGATCATAATCAAGCTAGCCTATCTGGAATGTCTCCTGACACTTGGTTAAGAGTTAACTTACTTGCATACTATGGTTATGGCTATGGAAATCATACTGATAGTAAATGGTATGCAATTACTCAATACGAAATATGGAAAGCCTACCCTAGGGGATGGACAACTTATTGGGCTGATAGTTTTCATGGAAATAATATTTCACAGTTTGAATCAGAATCAGCAGAATTGTTGAGTTTAGTTAATAGTCATTTTACTAGACCATCATTTAGTGGCTCAACTACAGAAGTAGTAGTTGGTGATACAATAACACTAACTGATAATAATGGAGTGTTATCTAAATATAATATTGAATCAAATAAAGACGTAACCATTCGAAAAGAAGGCAACAAATTATATATTACACCTAATAAAGTTGGTAATATAACTATAAATCTTAATAAATATAGTGATAGAATTGGTAGCCCTACCCTAGCTTATATAGCAGACGGAGTTCAAAATTTGATGACTGCTGGTAATCTAGATCCAGTTAATGCTTCATTAAAAATAAAATCAATTGGTGGTAAAGTAACAATAAATAAAGTTGATAAAGATACAAAGTTATCAGTACCTCAAGGTGATGCAACATTAAAAGGTGCAACTTATGGTATTTATAAAGAAGATGGTACAAAAGTATCTTCTATTACAACCAACGATAAGGGAATTGTAACAAGTGGAACTTTACCATCTCAAGGTAGATATTATTTACAAGAAGAGTTACCCTCACAAGGTTATGAATTAGATACTGATAATAGATATTATTTTGTAATTACAAAAGATAATTTATATCCAACAGTTACTGTTTATGAAAAAGTAATAGAAAGACATTTTGATTTATTTAAGGTTTTTGCAACAGATAAAACTGGTTTCTTAATTGGTGAACCAAACGTTTCTTTTGATATTTATTTAAAATCATCAAATAAAAAAGTAGCAAGAATTACAACCAATGAGAAAGGATATGCTGAAGCAGTGTTACCTTATGGGAAATACATTGTTAAACAAGTATCATCTACATTAAATCATGAAAAAATAGAAGATTTTGAAATAACTATAAACGAAAATACTGAAGAACCATATTATCATTTAATATCAAACGCCGAGATTAAAGCAAAATTAAAAGTTGTTAAAATAGACGCTGATTCTAAAGAGGTAATAAAAATGTCCGGTATTAAATTCAAAATATTTGATTTACAAAACAATGAATATGTATGTCAAAATGTTACTTATCCAAACGCTCAAAAAATATGTGAATTTGAAACCAATGAAAATGGTGAGTTTATTACACCTTATGCACTTAAATCTGGTAAATATCGTCTTGAAGAAATAGATCAAAAAATCGATGGTTATTTATGGAATTCAAATTCTATGGAGTTTGAAATAGGAGAAAATTCCGAACTTATAACAGACAACGATTACGGAACAATGATTCTAGTTAAATTTAAAAATCAACAAGTTAAAGGTAAAGTAACAATAAATAAAACTGGAGAAAAATTGATTATTAAAAACGGATCTTATTCTTATGAAGAGGTAGCACTAGAAGGTGTAAAATTCGGTATATATGCAAGAGAAGATATTATAACCAAAGATGGAAAAAAACATTACAAAAAGAATGAATTAATATCTACAATTTATACAAATGAGGAAGGTGTTGCTGAACTTGATAACTTGTTTCTTGGAAAATATTATATAAAAGAACTATCAGTACCTAATGATAACTTGGTATTAGATACTAAAGAATATGATTTTGAGCTTACTTATAAGGATCAATATACAGAAGTTGTGACTAAATCATTTGAAATATTAAACAAATACAAAAAAGGTGAACTAATATTTACTAAAACTGATTTATCCACAGGAAAAGTTTTACCAAACACTTTAATCGAAATATATACAGAAAATAATGTTTTAATATTTAGTGGAAGAACAGATAAAGACGGTAAGATAATAATAAGTAATCTTCCGGTTGGTAAATACTTTATTTTAGAAAAGGAAGCTCCTGAAGGATATATGTTGGCTGATAATAAAATACCTTTTGAAATAAAAGATAACGGTGATGTCGTAAAAGCCAATATGACCAACCAAGCAATTGAGGTTCCAAACACTTCACTTAATGATTCAAATGTTATTAATGTTATAGGAGTAGTTGTTACTCTACTAGGAATAGCATACTTAATTTATGACAAAGTCAAAAAGAAATAAGAGTCAAATAATAATTGGCTCTTTTCTTATTATGTTTGGATTAATACTTGGACTTGGTAAATATTTTTACAATTTTGCATTAAACAAAGTTGACGAAATTAAAGTAGAAACCTTTCTTGAAAATAAACAACCCAGTGGTAATGTTATCCACAGTAAAAATCATATTAGTTATAAAACAAGCAAAAATAATTATTATGCAATTATTGAAATACCATCTATTTCTCTTAAGAAGGGATTAATTAATAAAGAAAGTAAATACAACAATGTCAACAAAAATATAGAAACTTTAAAAAACAGTGACACGCCTGATGTCGTTGGTGGAAGTGTCCTTTTAGCATCTCACTCTGGAAACTCTCGTGTTTCATATTTTAAGAATTTATATAGAGTAAATATTGGAGATAGCATAAACATTTATTACAATAACTATAAATATGAATATAAAATAACTGATATTTATAATCAAGAGAAAACAGGAGTTATAACTTACCAGTATAAGAATACTTCAATGATAGTATTAACTACTTGCAATCAGCAACAAAAAGGTAAACAAATTATAGTCATAGGTACATTAAATAATAAAACTACTTATTAAGGAGGTTGATATAGATATTACAAATGCTAGCAATTGAGCAAGAAGAACAACATTGGTATTATGATGTATTAAGAAATGTTTTTTGGCAAATTTCAAAAGGTGTACTTCATCTTTTAGATGGTTTTTTTGATATTATAGATAAAATATGGAGATTTAAGTTTTTTGATAATCCTTATGTTGAAAAAGTATTTCAAGCATCAATTATAGTTGCTTGTTCTTGGCTTGTCTTAAAGGTTGTTTTAGAACTGGTAATGAATCATATTGTAAAAAATGATGGTAAAGGTAATCCACTTATTATCTATCGTGGTGTTGTTTTAGCAATAGTTACAATGTTTTTAATTCCATCATTATTTACATTTGGTCATAATATATCTACAAAAATGACTGAAGCAGTAATTAGTATTAATACTGTGGAAAACAATAGTAGTAACAAAGAAACACAAATATCAAATGCTATTGTATCTTCAATGGTACATCAAAATGAAACAAAAAAGGAAGATGCTCTTTATATTGCTGAGCATTGGAAAACAGTTGACATAAATGATACCGAAAGAAATGACGATGGAACAGAAGTATATAAATACTCATTGAATTTATTTATGCTTGTTGTTTTATCTATTGTAGTACTTTTTTTGTTTTTCTTTATAGCAATTCAGATGTCAAAACGAGTCATCGAAATTGCATTATACAAAATACTCGGACCTTTTTGTTGTACTTCTTTAACTTCTGGTTCAAGAACATTTCAGACCTGGGTTAAATGTACAATGGGTGCTTTTTTAGTAACTGTTACACAGTTTGTGTCTATTGGATTATTATTTAATTTATTCGGAACAGCTTTTGAGCAATCCAACATACTTGTTGGGTTGTTTTTAATTATAGGAGCATTACTCTTTATAATTAATACTCCTCAAATTGTAACTTCCCTACTAGATCAACAGGCTGGAGCTATGTCAGGTTTTGGAGATATGCAGTCATTAATGGCTATCGGGAATGGAATAAAAAGTGGATTATCTGTTGCAGGTACGGCTACTCAAGTAGGTTTATCTGCAATTAGCAAAGTAAGTGGCGGAGCAAGTAAGATTGGAGGTAATGTAACAAACATGTTTAAAGGTGGTAAAGGTTCATTCACTAAAGAACAAAAGCAAACAGTAAAAGATAGTATGGAGAGACATAATTCTAGCAGAGCTTGGAAACAAACAAGAGATTTTACAAATCAAAATATGAATAAAGAAACTAACAATAAAACGAGTGGATATAACGCTAATATGAATAACGGATTCAAACGATCAAGTAGTATGAAATACAATAATATGAGAAATGAATATAATCATAAAAACAATGGAAGTTTCTTTTCAAGAGGTGGTAAATAATGTATTTGATACCTAAAAATATTAAAGTAAAAAGAGAAATATTCAAGGGCATTGGCATCATTGAACTTATCTTTATTTCAGCGAATTTTGGTCTTGGTTTTTTTCTTCAAAGCTTTTTTTCCAAAATAAAAATAAAGATATTTATATTTTTCATTTTTCCATTACTTGCATTTTTACTAATACTACCACTTCCAAATGGAGCTACTCCATTTATAATATTTAGAAAATTTTTAATATTTCAGAAAAAACAAAAGAAATATAAATATAAATAAGGAGGAATAAATTGTTATATTTAATACTTGGATTATTAGTTTTAATAATCCTTTTTATTTATTCAACTTGTGTTATATCAAGTAGATGTTCACGTGAAGAAGAAAGGAGAAATAAAATTGAGCATATTACAAGAATACGAAAACATTAGAAAAGAAATGGGACACGTTCGTTACGACGCTATTGGAGATTATTTAAAAGAAGTTAATCAAAACAGAAAATCGGAACTTTTTTTATCTGATGTATTATATAAAGAGAAAGAATATGAAAAATTTGATAAATGGTTTTCAAAAAAGGTAAAACCATTTAGAATAATTGAGCATGATAACGGACAATACGCCATTTTACTACACCAAGGTGATTTTTGGTATGATTGGAAACACGACAAAAAGCAAGATTCACGTTATGGTGATGGATATTGTTATGAAGATGCATTTTATAACTATCTAAAAAATAACGTAAATTACGCAAATGAATTAGAATATGATTCGGAAAATGGAATGGTTTGTATTTATACCATTGATAAAAAATAGCAGATTTAGTTGCGTATAAATTATCGAAATTATACAAAGACGAAAAAGAAATGATTAAATTAATAAAACAAACAAAAAAAGAAAAAGGATATAACTTTTCTTCAAAGGAGGTATGTTTATAAGTAAGAAGATAAAATTATTTAATAATTATTACAATATTAAAGTTGGCACTTATGATAATAATAGATTATCAATCCACCTTATCAATAAAAACGAAAAACACAACGTAACTCTAAATTTAAAAGACGAATATTTAGAAGAAGGTCGTGTTTTTTTAGATCCATTAATTAAAGATAATGGTGTTTTAAAAGAATTAGTTAAATTGAAAATTATAAGAGAAGTTTGTTCAGTTATTAATTACAACTATGTTGATATTCCTATTGCAACTCTAAATATGGGGGTATTGAGAAAGTATGATAATGAAGGTGTAGAAAAGCATTTCGAATTAATAACAAATAACTGAAATATCTATGGAGAATAATCTTTGTCTATATAATACTAGTCTAACAATTAGACTAGATAAAAAAGAAAAACAAATTATCAAAAGAAATGCTTATAAAAACAAAATTACAATGTCTGAATACATAAGGCAACTTATATTAATTGATAACAAAAGAATAAATATTAATAATCATATAAAAAAGCTTAAAAAAAATATAAACGATATTTATAAAGCGGAAATAAGAATCGGGAGGGATGACAATGAAGTTATTTAATAAAAGTAATATTCCAAAATCAGTTCTTGAGTTTTTACCTTTTAAAGATGTATGGAATAATTACATTTTTTTAGATAATGATAGAATAATCGGAGCAGTTAAAATTGGTAGCATTAACCTCTCTCTACTCTTTGATAGAGAGCAAGAAATAAAAGTTTTACAATTAAAGAAGGCTCTAAATTCAATAGATTATCCATATAAAATATTTAGTATTGACAAGCAAATAGATTTAGATAACAGTTTAAATCTGCTTGGTTCTAAAATAAAATTAGAATCTAATAAAAATAAAAGAAAATTGTTAGAGGAAGATTACAATCATATGTCTTTTTTAAAAGATACAAAGTCAGTTGTTAATAGAGAATTTTATATATTCATTGAAGAAGATTCTAATAATGAAAATCTAATGAGACAAAAGTTAAGTGATCTTATTCAATTATTCTCAGGTGTTGGGTTGAATTGTAATCAAGTTATGAGTGAAGATTTAAGAAATCTTCTTTTTATCCTATTAAACCCTATTTCCTCGCTCGACACCTTTAAAAATGATGCTACTACTATAACTAAATCATTTAAGGAGAGAATTGCTCCAAAAGGGCTTAAATTTGGCGAGAAAGATATAAATTTAGGTGATGCTTATGTTAGTGTATGTACGTTAATATCATATCCATCACTTGTTGATATTGGATGGTTAGGATCTGTTGCTAATATACAAAATACAAGAATGACTATAAATGTAAGTCCACTCAATTCCCAAGAGATAAGTAGCACATTAAAGAAAAGTATGTCAGAGGTTAAATCAAAAATAATTAATGTCAATGATTATAATGACCAAATTTTGCTTAATAACAAATTGCAAGATTATACAGAACTCGTCAATCGTATTGATCGCGAACATGAAAAATTCGTTATGTTAACGGTTAACTTTCTATGTTATGCAGAAACTAAAGAAGAACTCAACAAAGTTAAAAAAGAACTTAAAAACACATTATCTGCTTATGGTCTTTCTGGTACAGATTTAATGTTCGAGCAAGAAAGATCATTTAAGATGTGTTTACCTAATATGTATCAAGATTTAGAAAAACAATATGGTTTACCAATTCCTATGATGACTCTTGCATCATCCTTTCCTTTTATCTTTCAAAACTTACAGGATGATGGAGATTCAATTATGCTTGGATATGACTCTTTAGGCTCCCCACTCTTTTTTGATATTTGGAAAAGAGACAGTAAAAGAAACAATTCTAATGCTTTAATCGTTGGTCAATCTGGTAAAGGCAAATCAACTCTTGTAAAAAAAATCGCACGTGGTAACTGGTGTCGAGGTAATAAAATAATTATCATAGACCCTGAACGAGAATATAAAGATATTTGCGAACAAGTTGGAGGTGCTTGGATTGATTGTGGAACTGGAACATCAGGTATCATAAATCCACTTGAGATAAGACCATCAATAAGTGAAGATGAAGACGGAGCATTTAATAATGATTTATCTAGACATATACAAACATTTAGAACATTTATTAAGTATTATCTTCAAGATTTAACTGCTTACGAAATGACCAAAATCGAAGAAGTTTTACTTGAAGTATATGAGGATAAAGGAATAAATTTTGAAACAGATTTATCAAAATTTACCAGTGCAGACTATCCAATTATGGAAGATTTATATAAAAAATTAAGAAAAAAACTTGATACTGCAAAAAAAGAAAAAGATGCAAAAAATGTTATCGAGTCATTAGAAAAAGTCTGTTCATTAATCAAACGAGCAACAATTGGAGCAGACGCTAAAATATTCAATGGTATATCATCTATAAAGGTTGATAAAGATGCAGATTTTATAGTTTTAGATATACATAGTTTAATTGATTCAGATGATACTATTCTTAAAACACAGTTCTTCAATATTCTTTCATGGTGTTGGTATGAGATAAGTAAAAATCGAAATGAAAGAGTTATCTTAATATGTGATGAAGCACACCTAATCATAGATCCAAAAAATCCTGATGGTATGGATTTCTTAAAAAGAACAGTTAAAAGAATTAGAAAATATAACGGCTCATTCATAACTATTTCTCAAAACTTTATAGATTTTACAGCAGAAGGTTTAGAAAGATTCGGTCAAGTAATAATTGATAATAGTGCTTACATAATTGTAATGGCACAAGGTCAAAAAGAAATTGAAGCAGTACAAAAAATGCTTAAATTAAGTGAGTCAGAAACTGAATTCCTGTCCACTGCTGAAAAGGGACAGGCTTTATTTATAATTAGTCAAGATACTAGAATACCAATAGAAGTTCAACTTCGTGAAGAAGAAAAAATATTATTTGGTTCTGGTGGAGGAAGATGATAAAAAAATTTTTAAAGATAAAATTTATAGCACCATTCGTACCATCAATTATTGCTATCATATCAGTAATATTCTTGGTATTGCTGGTAGCACATACATCTAGTATGAGTAATGAAATGGTAGAAGATGGACTCTTTTATGTACCATTTAATGATAACATTAACTACTATATTTCATCAGAGTTCGGTTATAGGAATGACCCAGTAAATATAGGTTCTTCTAACTATCATACAGGTATGGATTTTGTTGCACCAGAAGGTACAGATATTTTATCTAGTTGTAGTGGCGAAGTAATAAGAGTTGGTCATAATGAGGGTTCTCTAGGCAACTTCGTTATACTAAAACACAATATAGATGGAAAAATAATTTACACTGCTTATGGTCATATGTTTAACGATTCCATAATAGTGGAAGTTGGTCAGCACGTAGATGCTAAACAAAAAATCGGTGTTATTGGGTCTACAGGTAAATCAACTGGTACTCATTTACATTTTACAGTTATGACTCCTAATCCTCGGTTTACAAAGGACAATTTGGTGAACCCTAGAGAAGTGCTTACTGATTTAAAATAATGTACATTTTGACTCATTTTTCATAATTAAAAAATTAAAAATGTTATAACATCTGTTCACCAAACGCCATAAATAAAGTGATTTTTAAAAGAATTATGGAATACAATTGTTAGACAAAATAATAATTGTATGACAACATTAGTTTTGTAAAAGCCTTATTTTATGGGCTAACTCGCCACTGGCGATGTTGAATGTCAGCCGTACTTATCCTGCTTTGATATGATACATGAATTTGTACTTGTTTTTTTGTTTTTATCTTTAAGTTATGTACATATATAAATAAAAATTGGAGGTGATTATTTGAATAATGAATATTCAATTATTAAAGGAAAAATTGATTCAAAGCTAAATGATGCATTTAAAAAAATATTAAATGAAAAAAATATTACTCAACAAGATTTCATAGAAAGACAAGTCAGAGATTTTGTACTTAATAATCTAAATATTTTATTATCAAAGGACGCTGATAAACAATAAACAAAGAAGAAAGAATTACATTTAGAGTAAGTAAACAAGAAAAAAAAGATATAATGAATTTTGCATCAAAAAATGGAATGAATTCATCGGAATTTGTACATCTAGCAGTAACAGAAAAAATGCAAACAGATAAATTAAATGATAGTCAAACACAATTTGTTAATCTATTTAATTTGGCATTTAAAACTTCTTATGATGAGTTTCATAAACAAATAATGGTTGTGTTAAATAGAACTGAATTTAACACTAAATGGATACTTAAACAGAATGATATTTTCATGCAACACTTAAAAATACCACAAACAAAAGCTGGTTTGAGCTTCACATCTATTGGTCATCCAATTACAGAAAAAGCGGAAGAACTTGTTCTTAAAGATCTTCATAAAATGGCTAAAAGAAAACGTGAGATAGATGAGCAAGAGTGATATTGTTCTTAATATTCAGTACAAAACTCCCAGTTCAAAAAGTAAAGCATTAAAAAGATGGATTAATTATGTAACAGATAAGCAAAAAGCAGATGATTACAGTATTGATGAATATAATGTTCTTAAAGGATATGTTCTCTATAATAATAAAGATTTTTATTTAAGTGAACACGATGAAACCTTTTTATGGAATAGAAATGGTGATTTCTTAAATAAAGATGCAATAAATCAAATAAAAAATATGGATTATAAAGGAACTTATATGAGAGGCTTTCTTTCTTTTCCATCTGATTTTGCTTTATCACATGGTCTTATCGATAAAAGTGACTATTACAGTTTAAGTAACAATGTTATAAATAAATTTATATTAGATCTTGGTTTGAACATAAACAATGTTGAATGGTACTGTGCATTACATAGAAATACCCCTACTCATCCACATATTCATTTTTGCATTTATGAGAAGAAAGAAACATTAAAACAATTAAAAGCTCCTCTTTATACAATAAATAATTTCAGAAGTAATGTCGCAAAGTATCTAGTCAATTATGAAAAATTTTATAAATTAAGAGATAAAACATTTAAAGATATTACAAAAAAAATCAATTTAAATGAATTCAATGAAATTAAAGCTCAAAGATTATTTAGCGATTCTTATAGAAGTAATTTAAATAAAAAGTTAGTTGAACTTTACTCTAAACTACCAAGTACAGGTAGACTTCAATATAATTCTAATAACTTATCAAATGTCAAAGATGATATAGATGAAATTATAAACTTTATATTAGAGCATAATTGTATAAAATATGAATATGCTAGGTATATAAAATTACTGGAGCAACATCAAAAAGAACTTAATTCTTTATATGGTATGTCCGATTCCAATATGAATAAAAAATATTATAATGAACATATTGATAAACTCTATTCTAAAATCGCCAATGAGATATTAAGAAATTATAAAATATATCAGAGCAAGAGTTTCTTTGAGCGGGACATTGACTTTTTAAATAAATGTATCAGTAATATGAACTTTAAAAGTAGAAAAGATTATGTCAAAGAACAAACTAAAATTTCTATTGCAAAAGACTTATATAGAATATGCATCATGGCTAATCTAAATGAAAATCAAATAAAAAAGGTATTTAACAGGTGGATTAAAAATTCAAGGTATGATATGGATACTGATACATTACTTTTAAGTATTAAAAATTTGGATACAACTATGACAGTACAAGAATTTTATAATGCACTTAAAAAACTTGGTTATCCACCAAAAAGGTTTAATGCATTAAGATCAAAAAATTTTTATAAACAATTAGAGTACAAAAGATTTATTGATTCTGCTATTGATCACTTAATGTATGAACTTAGTCGAGAAGAAAAGGAAATTATTAATCAATTAGAGTATGAGCTTGATGAGTATTATTAATTTATATGTTATAATTGTAATGAATAGGAGTGTATATAATTGATAACATATGAAAAATTTAAAGAGCTATTTGATTCATTAGATAGTAGCAGACAACCTGAAATCGAATTTTTCTTTAAAAACTACAAAGAATCATATATAATGGTTAAATTTGAAAATTATATTAGTTTTGGAAATTCAACAATAGGTACATTTGAATTTAAAACATTAGATGAATTATATAATTCTAATATAAATGGTCTTTGTCTAAAAAATGACTGGCATAAAATAAATGATATATATGTTGATATGACATTTAGTGTTAAAGACAAAAACGAAATCAAAAGACAATATGGTGTAGAATTAACAAGTATAAAAGAAAAATATATACAAACTTTTTTTAAGAGCATTTCCAAAACAAATAAACAAAAAATATATTTCGAAAAATTTATGTGGCATGCCTTCTCATACGAAAAAATTCCACATTATCAAGGAATACATGCTATTGAATGTTTGAATAAAATCAAAAAAAATCAAGTTTATATTATATTTCAACATAGTGATATAATATTAGAAGAAAAAAATATTACTTACAATAAATTATATAATATGATAATGAATGATGAAATCGAATGGGATTGTTATGTTATAGATAAAGATTTTAAATGGACTTTTGTAATGACTCATGAAATAGATTTAGATGGACCACCTTTTGGATTGGGACCATACTATACTGATTTAGAAATAATAGAAAATCAAGAGATTAAGAATGAATACAAGTAAAATGAGTGAAATGGGTGAAATATATGAGTACTATTAAAAGAGTAAAACATTTTTGTGGTGCATTAGTACCTTATAAAATAATAATTAACTATGATAAAGAACACTATAAAGAGTTATTAGAAAAATATAATAATTTAAATAAAAGTATAAATATAAATGATAATGATATTATTAAACAATTACAAATAGTAACTGAAGAAATTAATAAAATAAAATATGTTCTAATAAAAAATGGTGAAGAAATTAACATAGAAGATGATGTGAAAAGTATTTTTGTTTGCTTAAATGACTTTGATAGTGATAGCGTCTATATATTTACATATAGTAATCAAATTAATATTAAACCAAATAAAAACTATGAAATAATAACTAAATTTCATTGGAAGAAAAATGAATTCATTATAAAAGAAAAAGAAACTGATTATAGTATTTAATTATATATTTTCATTTGCACTAGGAATCAAAAATATTTGATTCTTTTTATTTTGATATTGAAATAATACATTTGTTCGTATATAATATAGTTGGTGATGAAGATGGAAAGAACATATGCTTGTATTGATCTTAAAAGTTTTTATGCATCAGTAGAATGTAAAGAACGAGAATTAGATCCTATAACTACAAATTTAGTTGTTGCAGATAATTCTCGTACTGATAAAACTATATGTTTAGCAGTTAGTCCATCTTTAAAAAGCTATGGATTATCAGGTAGATCTAGACTATATGAAGTAGTACAAAAAGTAAGAAAAGTTAACTATGAAAGAAAAAGAAATATCAATAATTCTAGATTCAAAGGTAAATCTTATAATGATATAGAGGTAAAGAAAAATAAGTATCTAAAACTTGATTATATAGTTGCACCACCAAGGATGGCCTTATATATAAAATATAGTACTGAAATATATAATGTTTATTTAAAATACTTATCTCCTGATGATATATTTGTTTACTCTATTGATGAAGTATTTTGTGATTTAACAAATTATTTAGAGTTTTATAAAATGGATGCAAAAGAGTTAATAACTAAAATAATTCAAGATGTTTATAAAACAACTGGTATTACTGCTACATCAGGTATTGGTACTAATATGTATCTAGCAAAGGTTGCTATGGATATAGTTGCTAAACACTCTGAACCTGATGAATATGGTGTAAGGTTAGCAGAGTTAAATGAAATGTCTTATAGAAAGTTATTATGGAATCATAAACCTATAACTGACTTTTGGAGAGTTGGAAAAGGATATTCAAAAAGATTAGAAAAACATAACATCTATACTATGGGCGATATTGCAAGATGCTCTATTGATAATGAAGAATTATTATATAAATTATTTGGTATAAATGCAGAGCTATTAATAGATCATGTATGGGGTTATGAGCCATGTACTATGAAAAGTATTAAATCTTATAAACCAACTGCAAATTGTTTGTCATCAGGGCAAGTCCTGCATACTCCCTACTCCTTTTCAAAAGCTAAAATAATTGTAAGAGAGATGATGGATGTATTGTCATTAGATTTAGTTGATAAAAAATACCTTACTGATAACATAACATTAACAATTGGTTATGACATTGAAAATGTTAATAAAAGTTATTTTGAGGGAGAGGTTGTTAAAGACTTCTATGGAAGATTAACTCCTAAACCAGCTCATGGTACTGCAAGAATAAATCATAAAACATCATCCTCTAAAATACTTACCAATGCTTTAATAATGTTATATAACAAAATAGTAGATCCTAAACTTACTATTAGAAGAGTTACTATATCAGCTAATAATCTTATTAAAGAAAAAGATGTTAAAGAAAATGTTATATATGAGCAGTTTGATATCTTTTCAGATGCTATTGAAGTTGATAATAAAAATAAAAAAGAAAAAGTTGACGAGGTTAAAGAAAAGAAGATTCAAAAAGCAATGATTAATATTAAAAATAAATATGGTAAGAATGCAATTCTTAAAGGTATGGATTTAGAAGAAGGTGCAACCATGATTGATAGAAATAATCAGATTGGAGGTCATAAAGCATGAATAATTATGATGATATTATTAATCTTCCACATCACGAATCAAAAGTTCATCCTAAAATGTCTTTATATAATAGGTCTGCACAATTTGCCCCATTCGCTGCACTTACAGGTTACGATGATGCTATAGTAGAAACAGCACGACTGACCGATAAAAGAATAAATATCGATGAAGGTTTAAAAGAAGTAATTAATAGTAAACTTCAAAAAATCGATAGTTTGGTTAACGAGCATCTTTTAATAGAAGTTACTTATTTTATTAAAGACAAGAGAAAAGCTGGTGGTTCTTATACAACTATTAGTGGTAATGTTAAAAGAATAGATACTGATAATAATCTTATTATTCTTACAAACAAATCAAAAATACCAATAAGTGAAATTATCAATGTAAAATTATGTAACATTGATAGAAATTAAATAATATTCATAGTATAATTTTAATAGAAAGATAGAGGTAGTAATTATGAAATCAATATTAGACGAATCAATTTTAAAAGAGTTAGATCATTTCAATTTTAGAGGTAATGAAATATCTATGGTAATGAGTAAACTATATAACAATAAAATTAAAAATTCATTTCTATCTTTTTTGATAGAAAACAGAGGAAAAGTCATGACTATTCCAATTGTATTTAAAGAATTAAGTAGATTAAATGCATAGCAATATGCATTTTTATTTTGGGAGGGATTATATAAAAAAGTATTTTAATTATGTATTGATTGCAATACTAGGTTTTTACTTTTCAGCAATGATTTGTTATAACCTAACAACGATTATTACCAATAATTTGCATTTCGCATGGACTTTTCGACCTTTCTCGGTATTTTTTGCCCTTTTTGATTTAAAGTTGCTCTTTGGAACAACTCTTTTTTATTTTCTTACTCTACTCTTTATTGTGAAATATACTCATAATATTAAAGAGTTTCTTAAGAGAAAGAAAAATGAATTACCTAAAGAAGATGGTAATTTGGAATATGGTAGTTCAAGATGGGCAACTGATAAAGAAATAAAAGATAATTTTAAAGCATGGAATATTGGTCATAAATTATCAAGTGGTGGTATTCCTGTAACCTATCTTGATGGAACATATTATTATGCAGATGATTTCGATCATTCATTAATTATAGGAAGTACTGGATCTGGTAAATCATTATGTGAGATATTCCCATTAATATTTAATTTGGGTTATGCAGGAGAATCAATGGTAATAAATGATACTAAAGGAGAATTATATTCACTTACTGCTGACTTCTTAAAAAACAAAGGATATGAAATTAAAATAATAAATTTAAGAGATGCATTTAGTAGTGATAAGTGGAATCCACTACATCTTCCTTACAAATATTATAAAAGTAAAAAGATTGATGAGGCTGGTGATTTAATAGAAAACTTATCTCGCTCTCTTACAAAAAACTTATCATCAAAGGATATGTATTGGGAAAAATCTACTAATGCAGTATTATCTGCTCTTTGTTATGCACTTTTAGAAGATGCTAGAACTGAAAAAGAAGTTCATCTATATTCAATTTATAACTTACTTGTTGAACATGGTTCAAAGTATATTGGTCGTGAAAACTCACTTGATAAATACTTTCAACAAAAACCACAAGGTAGTCTTGCCAAGTTAAGTTATGCAACTGGATCATTTGCTAAAGGTGATACGAGAGCTACCCTATTCTCTGTTTTAGCAACTGTCATAAAGATGTTTAGTGATACTGGTATTGCTAATTTAACATCTTCTACTGACTTTGAATTAGAAGATATAGGTAAAAGAAAAACAGCAGTATACTTAATTATTCCTGATGAAAAAGAGTCAAGACATGAACTTGCATCATTATTCATTGACCAGTGCTATCAAGCATTAGTAAACGAAGCTCAATTATGTGAAGATGGTAAGTTACCAATTAGAACTAATTTTATACTAGATGAGTTTGGGAATATGCCATCTATTTCATCTATATCAAATAAAATAACCGTATCAAGATCTAGAAATATAAGATTTACAATTGTTATTCAAAACTTCAAACAATTAGAAGAAAAATATAAAGAGTCAGCTGAAACCATAAAATCAAATTGTACTAACTGGATTTATTTATTAACTTCAGATAATAAAACTGCAAAGGACATAAGTGAAAGACTTGGTAAATATACAATATCAAGTTCTAGAACTTCAACATCAACTAGGATGCAACAAGTTGATTTTAATATATCAAATGATAAATCATTAATGGGCAGAGAGTTATTAACAGCCGAAGAACTAATGAGACTAAAGTTTGGTGAAGCAATATTCATGAAAACAAGAATGCATCCAATAAAAGCTACTATTAATCCAATTATGCAATACCCTATTTCATATAACATAAGTGTGTTACCAAATGATAAAAAACAAAATAAAATCAAATGCTTTGATTTAGAAAAGTTTAGAAATAAACAAAGAAAAAAAGACGACCAAAGAGTCGAGTTAGAATAATATAAGGAGGAATAAAATATAAAATTTGATAAATGTAAAAGTTTAGAAGTTAGTGAAACTTTTTTTAATGAATTAGAAAAAAAATTAACAAAATTATCAGACAACATAAATGGGTATTATTGTACTTTTAATAATTGTCGTGAACAGGGATTAAAACTTACACTATATGATACTAATTCTAATGATGAATTATTAATATGGGCATGTGAATGTAATAATAGTGATAATATTATGATAATAACTGGTAACAGTAAAAGCTCTAATCAAAATGATATGTATAGCAAAGAGGCTTATAAAGCAGCTAAATACTTTGAAAATAATGATTACAAGCAAGCAATTAATTATGTATTCAATATAATACAAAAACAATTCGATAAAAGTTTACTAAAAGAATATAGATCAGCATTTCAAATGCATAAAAGTCTTGTAGAAATACAACGAATACATGATGATGCAAAAAGTTTAACTTACGAGGATTATCAAGATTTAGTAACATTTGAAGATATTGGTAGCGGATATTTTTGTAATCTAATAATAGATGAGGGTAAAATGGGATTGAGATATTCAAAGTATAATGAAATCTACGTTGGAGAATTTGACAATATATTTTTTGAAGAATGGGAACCAGATTTAACCAATGATGTAACATTAATGTTAGGTATGCAAGATAAATTAAGAAAATTCATGCAAGAAGAAATAGACCATCAAATAGAAATGGGAATTAGTATTTAAGAGAGGAATAAGATGTTTAAAGAATATGAAATAAAAAGATTAAAAGATAAATATAAAAAAGGAACTAGAGTAAAGCTATCGTTTATGGAAGATTCACAAGCAGTCCCCTCAGGTACAAAAGGTACTGTGAATTTTGTGGATGATATGGGAACAATCTTCGTTGATTGGGATAATGGTTCATGTTTAGGATTAATATATGGCGAGGATAGTTTTGAAATAATATACGACAAAAATATTGAAAGAGATATAAATATATAAGGAGGTAATATTATAGACAAAAATAAAAAAGTAAAAGCACCAATAATAGGTGCTGATGGAAACGTATTTAACTTAATGGGAATTGCTAGTAGAGAATTAAAACATAATGGATATAGACAAGAGGCATCAGAGATGATTAATAGAATAACAAAAGATGCTAAAAGTTATGAAGATGCACTTGCTATTATGTGTGAATATATAGAGCCAGTCGATCAATACGGAATGAATGATGATTTCGATGATTATGACAATTTTGACATAGGTATTTAGTTATGAATAATATAGAAGAAAAAATAAAGAAAATAACAGACATTAGTTTTAAATTCAATACTAGTAAAGATTCAAAAGAAAAAGAACAATTAGATAATGAACTTAAAAGCATTGTTAATGATTTAAAAAAGAAAGCAATTGAAGAGTTTAAATCAGAATCAGAGGTAAAAAAGTTTTTAGATAATATCGTAAAACTGCATAAATACTCTGTTAATAATCAAATGTTAATATGGTTACAAAAACCTGATGCTAATTATGTTGCATCATTTAAAACCTTTTCAGAAATGGGATATAAAGTTAATAAGGGTGAGAAAAGTATTAAAATACTTATCCCATCATTTTTTAAATTGGTTAAAGTAAAAATGAATAACGAAGAAAAAGTTGTTCCCTATTCTATTCTTAATGAAGAAGAGAAAAAAATATATAAAGATAAAGCAGATAATAGAATAACCTTTTACATGGATAAATTAGGCAGTTTTAGAACTGGTAGTGTATTTGATGCAAGTCAAACAAACATGCCGTTAGAAGCCATAGAAGAGGCATTAAATCCTGTATTAATCCATGAGGATGCAGTCACATTAAGAGATCTTGTTTCTAAAGCAATATATAAGGATAATATTAAGATTGAATATGTAGATAAGATTAATAATGGTGCTAAAGGTTATTTTGATATAGTAGAAAACAAAATTGTTGTTAGGGGCGATCTTGATAATCTTATGAAAGTTAAAGTATTAATTCATGAGTATGCTCATGCACTAGCTCATAAACATTTGATAGAGCAAAATAAAGATTATAACGAGCATCGTAATAAATACGAAACTGAAGCCGAGTCTATTTCTTATGTTGTAACAAAATATCTAGGTATGGACACATCATCTTATTCAAACTCTTATTTATATAGTTGGAGTAAGAATAAAGACTTTAAAGAAATAGATGACTCAATAACAACTATCATTAATTATAGTAAAAAAATATTAAATAATATTGAATATATCTATGACAAAGATTATGGGTTATATTCAAAAGAAATAAAAATATAAAGGAGGATTGATAATAGGATAAAAATTATTAATATAATAATTACAACTAATATTGCATATACCTTAATGATACGAAAGAAGGTATTAAATGACTTTTAATATTATTAATATTATAGATGAAAATATTACCGAGACCAATTTAAAGCAATTAATAAATGAGAAATTGTATAAAATTATACAATTAATGGAATTAAATGATAATATTTCGAAATAGATGTTATAATTACACTGGTTATAAGGTAATTTATAAACTTAATTATTACTTTTGTATAGGAGGTAATAATTATGAATGAAATGGAGAGTGTTAATAAGAAGAAAATATTAAGAGTTGGTATTTATGAAAGATTATCTGATGAAGATAGAGATAAGCAAAATAAAAGTGATGACAGTGAATCAATAAAGAATCAAAGGCATCTACTTCTATCAGAAATTGAAAGAAGACCTAATTTTGTTTTAGTTGATGAATATTGCGATGAAGATTTATCGGGAGCAGGTACATATAGACCTGAATTTGAAAGACTAATAAGAGATTGTGAAAATAATAAAATAGATGTAGTTCTATGTAAATCTCAATCTAGATTTTCAAGAGACATGGAAATAATAGAAAAATATCTTCATAATAAGTTCATTGAATGGGGAGTTAGATTTATCAGTTTAGCAGATAATGCCGATACGGATAATAAGGGTAATAAAAAATCCAGACAAATAAATGGATTAGTTAATGAGTGGTATCTAGAAGATGTTTCAAACAATATTAGAACTGCATTTAATGTAAAAATGAAGCAAGGGGAATTCATTTCTCCCTTTGCATCATATGGATATGAAATATCACAAGAAGATAATAACAAGTTAGTTGTTGACCCTGTTGCAAGTGAAACTGTTAAGGATATTTATAATCTATATTTAACTGGTTTAGGGTTCACAGGAATAGCAAAATATCTAAATGCAAAAGAAATACCTTGTCCATCGCTATATAAGTACCGTAAGGGCATTAAATTGAACGTAATAAGTAATAGACCTAGGGAAGATATAAAATGGACTACAAACGCCATAAAAACGATTCTGATGAACGAATTATATATAGGTAATTTGGTTCAAGGTAAAAGAACTACTATCAGTTATAAAAATCATAAGATAAGAAGAAAAGAAAAAAGAGAATGGATAAGAATTGAAAACACCCATGAAGCAATAATAGATAAAGAAACTTTTAATAAAGTTCAAATCGCAATGAAAGAAAGAACCAAACCAATGAAAAAAAACGGTATCGTTCATGTTTTTTCAGGAAAAGTTTTTTGTTTAGAATGCAATCATTATATGAGAAAAAAGAATTCATCTAGACATGAATATCTCGTATGTTCTAATAATAGAGATGGATATGATGACTGTATCAATAAAACTGCTATAAGATATGACCAATTAGAAGAACTTGTTTTAAAAGAAATAAATAAAAAGATTAAAAAGTATTATGATAAGGAGCAATTAAAAAAATTAGATTCAAATAATAAAAAAAATAGTTATTCTAATAAGTTACAGTCATTAGAAAAACAAAAAAAAGAAATTGAGAATGAAATAACTAAAACTAGAAATTATCTTAAAAATTTATATGAAGATAAAGTTAATGGCATAATATCAACTAGTCAATTTAAAGATTTAATATCAGATTATAATAAAAATGAGGACAAATTCAGTAATCAAATAAAAAAAATCAATAATGATATTAACTATTACAAGATGAAAGAAGAAACTTCAAAAAATAACAATAAAATATTTAATAAGTATAAAAGAATAAATAAACTTAATAAAATTGTAATTGATGAGTTTATTGATAAAATATATATAGGTAAAATGAATAATGAAAATAACACTAGAGATATTAAAATAAAATGGAATTTTTAATAATAAGTGTCTACACTGTATTCAAAGAGTTGCTTTAATTAGAACACTTGCCATAAGACCTGATATTTTACTTCTTGATGAGCCTTTTTCGGCACTTGATTATCAAACTAGAATAAAAGTATCAGATGATGTATTTAAAATAATTAAAGAAGAAAAGAAAACCGCTATTATGGTTTCACATGATATTTCTGAATCCGTTAGTTTAGCTGATAGAGTTATTGTATTAAGCAAAAGACCTGCGACAGTTAAAAACGTATACAATATAGAAATGGAAGATAAGGGCATACCAAGCGCTAACAGAAAAAACGAAAAATTTAATTATTACCATAATGCTATATGGAAGGATTTGATGGATGATGGAAGCTAAAGCGGAATACAAAAAATATATGAAACGAAAAATATTATCCACAGCAAAAGTCATATTCTGTCAAATATTTATACTTATACTGTTCATAAGTCTATGGCAAATTCTATCAGATAAAGGAATAATAAACTCATTTTTATGTTCAAGCCCTAAAAAAGTGGTAACAACAATAATTAATTTATATAAATCTAATGATTTATTTGTGCACGTATGGGTAACCTTAAAAGAGATATTAATAAGTTTTGGCTTAGGCTCATTAATTGGAATAGTATTCGCGGCATTTCTTTGGTATAGTCCTTTTTTCTCTAAGGTATTAGACCCATATCTTACGATATTAAATAGTCTTCCAAAAGTATCTTTAGGTCCAATCATAATAATATGGGCAGGAGCTAACCAAAACTCAATAATATTAATGGCTCTTTTAATATCAACCATATCAACAATAATAAGTGTGTACGTGGGATTTAGACATACTAATAAAACAAGTATAAGACTAATGCAAAGTTTTAAAGCAAATAAATTTCAAATATTTACAAAAGTTGTATTTCCCGCTAATATAAACACAATAATTAGTTCTCTTAAGATAAATCTATCAATGACGTTTGTTGGTGTCATAATGGGTGAATTATTGGTGTCTAAAGAAGGATTAGGGTATTTGATAAATTATGGTTCACAGGTATTTAACACTAATTTAGTAATTGCAGGAGTTATAATGCTTGGAATATTAACTAGCATACTTTATTTCATAATATTATTTATAGAAAAAAAGGTTAAAAAAGAATGGTAAACAAAAAAGACTTAAAACGTTAATAGCGTTTTAAGTCTTTTATTTTCCAATCTTATCTGATGCACAATCTGATGCTTGTATAGCTTCAAAATTATAAGAATTACCATTTGACGAATAAAATATAGTCTTACCCATAACACCAGTACAATTTTTACCCTTTAAATTAATTAAGCCATCTTGTTCTAAATCATTAAGAGTAAATGAACAAGTACTGCTATCACAAGTACCACCAACTACCTCATCAGAATAATACTTTGCTATGTACATATGAGCTGCATTTGATATTTTTTCGTCTAAAATAGTTTGATCTGTTTCTTCCTTTTTATTAATTTGCTTAGTCATATTTGGTGCTGCAACCGCAATTATAACACCCAAGATGACTACTATTGCAAGTAATTCTATTAATGTGAAACCATAATTATTCTTCATTATGCACCACCACTTTCTATTCTAAATCTAAACCTGGCTCAGGATTTAAACTAAAGTCTGCTATATCGCCTCTTAAATAGGCATAATAGCCTGCTGCACCAATCATTGCAGCATTATCAGTACAATACTTTATTTCAGGTTTTAAAAGCTCTACATCAAGCTCTTTGCATACTTCTTCTAAAGCTTTTCTTAGACCGCTGTTAGCAGAAACACCACCTGCAACCAATAATTGTTTAACACCATACTCTTTTAATGCACGTTTGGTCTTCTTAACTAATATACCTACTGCCGTTTCTTGGAATGATGTTGCAAGATCTTCCTTGTTTATTTCACGTCCTCTTTGTCTTTCATTATGAACTAGGTTAATAACAGCACTTTTAATACCACTAAAACTAAAGTCATATGACAAATCATCTTTAGGAGCTGGAAGGTTGTATGTGTGTTTACCCAAACTTGCCATTTTATCCATTAAAGGCCCACCTGGATATGGAATACCAACTACTCTTGCTACCTTATCATAAGCCTCACCTACTGAATCATCTAAAGTACTTCCTATTTTCTTAAATGAAAATTCTTTATCCATATAAACTATTTCGGTGTGTCCTCCTGATACAACTAAGCATAGTAAAGGAAACTTAAATTCTCCAACAAACTTATTTGCGTATATATGTCCTGCCATATGATTTACCTTAACAAGTGGTTTTCCAGTTGCAAAGGAAAGTGCCTTAGCAGCTTCTATTCCAATTAATAAAGCTCCATTTAATCCTGGTCCATAAGTTACCGCAATTGCATCTATATCATTAAACGTCATATTAGCCTTTTTTAAACACTCTTCAAATACCATCGTAATTGCACCAGTATGATTACGGCTTGCTATTTCTGGAACTACACCACCAAATTTTTTATGTATATCAATTTGTGATAAAACGACGGTAGCTATTTCAGTATTACCATTTTTTATTATACTTGCACTTGTTTCATCACAACTAGTTTCAATTGCAAATATATAAACATCTTTCATTTTATCACCTCAAATCCATTTTCATTAAATATCCATCAAAGCCTTCATAATATCCTTTTCTTGTTGCAACAACAGAAAAACCGATGCTTTTATAAAGACCTATTGCAATTTCATTTGTTTTATTTACTTCCAAGGTTATGTTATCGCACCTTTCACTTATTATATCATTAATAAGATAATTTAGTAAGGCTTTAGCATAGCCTTTATTTCTGCTTCTAGGATCAACTACAATATCAATTATTTCTGCTCTTTCATAAATTATGCTATAAACTATAAAACCAATAACTTTTTCTTCTTCTATAATTACTAATGCATTTGAAAAATCATCCAGCAAAAACTTATAGTTATTATGAAGGCGTAATCCTAGCTTTTCTATATCTGGTATATCTTCTTTTTTATAATTTCTAATTTTCATTTTTCTTCTTTTCCGCATCTATCTTTTTTAGGTAAATAGGAACCAAAGAATGTGGATTTATACATTGTTTCGATAGTGCATAATTTATTACCTTTAAGTAATCATAATCATTTATTATTTTTACATTAACTTTATTACTAATTTGTAACATATCTTTTAAGTTTTGTAAATATTCATTATCTTCCATGCTCACTAATGTAATATTTTTGCTATTAAATTTTAATTTATCACTTGAAAGTTCTAAATAATCTTCACATGTATGATTATCAGAATAAATACCAACATAGGATGCATTTTTCTTATCAGGAATAACACTTATTACAACATCATCTTCTATTCCTACTTTTAATGCTTCCAAATTGTTTAATTTATATATTTTTTTGCTTAAGGTCCACGCAAGAGTTTTACAAACGGTAACACCTACCCTAACCCCTGTAAAACTGCCTGGTCCATTTAAAACAACATAATTATCTATGTCATTTGGTTTTAGGTTGAATTTTTCTAAAATTCTTTTAATTTCGTTCATAAGGTAATTTGAGTGCTTGCTATATGAATCAACGTTTGATACTAAAAGAAGCTCATCATTTAAAGCGAGTGCAACAGATAAGCTTTTTCTAGATGAATCTACAAATAAAGTTTTCAAAGTACATCCTCACATAAATCTTCATATTTACTACCATATGGAGTAATAGTTAAAGTTCTTTTTTCTTCTCCGGTAATTTTGAATTTAATTTCCAAACGTTCTTCTGGCAATTCTGATTCAATCATATCTGCCCATTCAATTATTACAACACCATCTTTTTTTAGATATTCTTCTAACCCAAGATCAGTAATATCTCCTTCTAGGCGATATACATCCATATGATACAAGTTCATTTCTCCAGATGTATACTCTTTTATTATGTTAAACGTTGGAGAAGTAATGTTTTCTTCAATACCTAATGCACCTGCAAAACCTTTAGTGAAAACGGTTTTACCACTACCTAATTCACCTATTAAGCAAATAACCATATTATTAAATTTTTCTGATTCAAAGTTTTGAGCCAAAACTATTGTATCTTCTTCTGAGTTTGTAGTTATTTTATATTCCATTTTAATCACCATAAATATTATAGTAAAAAAAAAACTTTATTACAATAAAAAAGTTTCATTTTACAAAATGTTACAAAAAACGTAAATTAAATAAAATATAATATTTTAGTAATTAGGAAATTCCGTATTAATAATTTCTTCTAATTTTAAATATGATTCATATAATTTTTCATCTAATTCATTATATGTATCAGTATTTCTTTTTAATTTTTTCATACTATTACTAATAATGTTAATAACATATTTGCAATATAACTTGCTAGCTTTAAATATTATTTTAACCACCTTCTATATAATAAATTATAAATTATATAAAAATCAAAGAATAGTATGAGAAATTTCTGATATATCAAGTATCAGATTATTATATTAAAATTTATATGAGGGGTGATATTATGGCGTTTATTCCAAAAAGGACTAAAGAAAAGGAGCCAGCGGGCTATAAATCACTATACATAAAAGAAAAATTAATAAAAGAAATTGAAAAGATAGCAAAAGAAAACAATACTTCCTTTAATAATGTAATTATTTCTATGATTGAGCAGTGTTTAGAAAAAAAATAAACGCTGTTTTTTTAAATAATAATATGATTATTAAGTTATTTTTATATTATTTTTCATTAGATGTATAGTAAAAGGACTTACACATGTAGGTCCTTTTTATTGCATAAAAAAACCGGCAACGTCTTATTTTCGCTTACACTATCGTCAGCGCTGAAGTGCTTAACTTCTGTGTTCGAGATGGGAACAGGTGTGTCCACTTCGCTATCGTCACCGATTAAATATAGAGAAATAATTCTCTGAAAACATGATAATACGGTTTTAATCAAATTAATAGGGTTAAACTCTCGATCTATTAGTACTAGTCAGCTCAACATATCACTATGCTTCCACGTCTAGCCTATCAACCAGATAGTCTTTCTGGGATCTTAGTTTTTAAAAAACAGGAAAATTCATCTTGAAGTTGGCTTCCCACTTAGATGCTTTCAGCGGTTATCCATTCCCTACATAGCTACTCTGCACTGCAGCTGGCGCTACAACAGATACACCAGAGGTAAGTCCATCCCGGTCCTCTCGTACTAAGGACAGATCTTCTCAATTTTCCAACGCCCACAACGGATAGGGACCGAACTGTCTCACGACGTTCTGAACCCAGCTCGCGTGCCACTTTAA
>OGXL01000088.1_pt1 | contig 61587 bp, 61 predicted proteins | sample 1576311 | NCBI WGS metagenome assembly OGXL01 (sample SAMEA3541564, study PRJEB24748) | human gut metagenome | biome: human gut; feature: human-associated habitat; material: faeces | place: China | collected 2012 | reverse complement strand
CGGGCATTTGTGCCCGGAGCATCCCCGCTTATACTGTCTGTTCCTATATCATAACTTTTTTCATAAATCTCAGTAAGACCTTTCCCAGTGCCAGCACGAGCACGGCCGACGCGATGGCTTCCGGAATGCCGGATGCAGTGATGGTCCCCATGATCAGGCCCCACACGGCTGTGATGCCCACATTCTGAGCCTGGGCGTACTGCTGGGCGAAGAGCAGGTAAATGCTGCCCATGACAGTCACCGTGTTGACCATGGCGCCCACAAAGCCGGTGATGGGAAGGGCGATAGTCTGGTTTAAGTGAACTTTCTCGAAGAGCTTCCAGAGCCAGCCGGATACCACGCCGATGAGGATGCGGCATCCCACGGAGATCCAGAGCGCTTTCAGAACGCCGGGAAGTCCGGTGGTGCTCATAAAGGGAGAGAAGGCGAAGGACAAAAGGGTCGGTGCCATGGTATTGCTTATGAGAGAGCAGATTCCAAAGACGCCGCCTAAGATGCCGCCTGCCAGTGGTCCTAAGAGCACAGCTCCGAGGATGACCGGAATGTGTACTGTTGTCGCCTTGATGACTGGAAGCTGGATCATGCCAAGCGGTGTGTTCGCGAGGACGATGACGATCGCTGCCATAAGTGCAACACAGACCATCCATCTGGTGTCACGTTTTTTTTCTTTCATTATTCAATTCCTCCTTGTTATCATTCCCGCTGTCGGGATATAATACAATTACGCGGAAAGTATAGCATGAAAGGAAGGATTTGACAATATGCTGAAAGGGAAGACAGTGATCCTGGGAGTGACTGGGGGGATTGCGGCCTATAAGAGCGCCTGGCTGACCAGCCTTCTTGTAAAGGCGGGGGCGGACGTGCAGGTGATCATGACAGAACACGCCAGGGAGTTTATAGCGCCACTGACATTTGAGGCGCTGACAAACCAGCGGTGCCATACAGATACATTTGACAGGAACCACGAGTACAGCACAGAGCATGTCTCTCTGGCTTCCCGGGCGGACGCGGTGATCATCGCGCCGGCCACAGCCAATGTGATCGCCAAGCTGGCCTGCGGGATCGCGGACGATATGCTGACGACCACCGTGCTGGCCTGCGACTGCCCCAAGATCGTAGTGCCTGCCATGAACACCAGGATGTACGAAAATCCGGTGACCCAGGACAATCTGGAAAAGCTGAGAAAATACGGGGTGACTGTAGTGGAGCCGGCAGCAGGCCGGCTGGCCTGCGGAGATGTGGGAAAAGGCAAGATGCCGGAGCCGGATGTCCTGTTTCAGTATGTGCTCATGGCCTGCGCCTTTGAAAAGGACATGGCGGGGAAGAAAGTTCTTGTGACAGCAGGCCCTACCCAGGAGCGGATCGATCCGGTGCGCTACATCACCAACCACTCTACCGGGCGGATGGGCTATAGCATCGCGAAGATCTGTGCCCTGCGGGGAGCGGAGGTGACGCTGGTGACCGGGCAGACAGCCCTGGAGCCCCCTCTGTTTGTGGATGTGGTGCCGGTGGTGTCTGCCAGAGATATGTACGAGGCAGTTGTGGAAAGAAGCGGGGAGATGGATGTGATCATCAAGGCCGCGGCGGTGGCGGACTACCGGCCTGCTGTGACAAGTGATGAGAAGATCAAAAAGTCCGACGGAGATATGGCTATCGATATGGAGAGGACCGATGATATCCTGGGCTATCTGGGCAGCTGCAAAAAGCCCGGACAGTTCCTCTGCGGATTTTCCATGGAGACCCAGAACATGCTGGAAAATTCCCGCGCCAAGCTCAGGAAGAAGAACCTGGACATGATCGTGGCCAACAACCTGAAAGTCAAGGGAGCGGGATTTGGAACAGACACCAATGTGGTGACCATCATCACGGCGGACATGGAAAAGGAGCTGGAGCTCATGAGCAAGGATGAGGTGGCGGCAAGGCTGCTGGACGAGATCCTTGCCCGCATCTGAAAGGACAACGGGCAGCAGGTACACAGCGCGGCGGTTGTGCGCTATAATATATAGAAGATAATAAAAATAAAATGGAGGTAATACATATGGATCCGAACAGAAGAAAGAGAAATGAAATGGCAGCGCAGAGAGTGATCAAAGGGCTGGAGTCCCGGAACATGGAAGGCTATTACGCAGAGTCAAAAGAGGAAGCCCTGAAAAAGGCGCTGGAGCTGATTCCTGAGGGAAGCTCTGTGGGCTGGGGCGGTTCTATGTCCATCAAGGAGATGGGGCTTCTGGACGCTGTCTGTTCAGGAAATTATACGGTTTATAACCGGGATATCTGCAAGACACCGGAGGAGAAGAGAAAGACTCAGCTCCAGATTTTTGACAGCGACTATTTCCTTTGCAGCACCAACGCCATCACAGAGGACGGAGTCCTTGTCAATGTAGACGGCACGGCCAACAGAGTGGCCTGTATCTCCTGGGGACCTGCCAATGTGGTCATGATCGTGGGCATGAACAAGCTGGTAAAGAGTGTGGAGGACGCTATCTCCAGAGCGCGCCATGAGGCAGCCCCCATCAATGCCCAGAGGTTTGGACTGGACACACCCTGCTCCAAGACCGGCGTGTGCGCCAACTGTAAATCTCCGGATACGGTGTGCTGCCAGGTGCTGGTGACAAGGTATTCCAAGGAGAAAGGCCGCATCAAAGTCATTCTTGTGAACGATGAGATGGGATTTTAAGGAGACAGAGAAATGAAGATCAGACAGTTTATGGACTGTTTTCTCCCTATACCTGTCGTGGGAAAGCTTGAGGAGAACTGCTGGGGAGCGAAGAGTGTGATCCCCAGAGATCAGGACAATGGCCTGGAGGACAAAGTGCTGGAAGATCCGGCTGTGTCCGGGAAGGTGAACTACACATACTGGGACGGAAGCATTGTATATGATGAGGACGAGTGCGGAAAGTACCACCTGTTCGCCAGCCGCTGGAACGAGGCGGATGGATTTGAGAAGGTGAATGGGGAAGGCGGCTGGAGCGGTTCCCTGGCTGTGGAGGCGGTCAGCGACTGTCTGTATGGACCCTATGACCAGAAAGAGCGGCTGCTCTGGCCTGACAGCCAGGGCGGCCTGGGACACAATGTGTATGTGTTCCGCCTGCGGGACGGCGATCCGGCGGGGAGATATGCGGCCATTGCCAGCGATACCCGCCCGGGCGACCTTTTCACCACAGACAGCCTGGATGAGGGGAAATGGGTGTACCGGGGACCGGTGAAGCTGGACAGAGGACATTTTTTTCGTGCCAATATCTGTATCATTCTAAGGCCGGACGGGGCTTACGAGCTGCTGAACAGGGACGGCCTGATCGCTCTGTGCCGGGGAAGCATCCTGGATACGTTTCAGCTGGTGCATGAAAATATATGGCCTCGGGTGGAGGGCCTGCCCACAGTGAACATGGAGGATCCGGTGCTCTGGTACAGCGGCGGCCTGTATCACTGCGTGGTCAATCAGTGGAGTGCCAGAAAGGCTTTTTACATCATCTCTGAAAATGGTCTGGACGGCTGGAAACTGGCCGATGGGATTGCCTACTCGCCCACTGTGGATTTTCTGCGATACGAAAATTCGGACGTGGTCAACAGGTGGAATAAGATTGAGCGGCCCGGCGTATATATAGAAGACGGGATTGTGATTTTCTGTCCTGGATCTCCCCAAGGAGGAAGATAAGGGAAATGACGGCCACGCCAGCAAGGTGATCGTGGTCCCCTTTGACGGAGAGGCGCTCAACCAGTTCGCAAAGGAGCAGTGCTACGGAAAATAGAAATTGTCAAACTTTTCATTGACGAACAGGAAAGAGTTTGCTATAATATGAGTGTTCCGCAAAAACGGGACATTGCGGCGCAGTAGCCAAGTGGTAAGGCACAGGTCTGCAACACCTCGATTCACCGGTTCAAATCCGGTCTGCGCCTTTCAACAAAAAAGAGAAATGCGGAAAACCGCATTTCTCTTTTTTATGCTATCAGTTTCTTCTGCGTCCATTTTCCGCGGAAATAGCAGATGGCTCCGGCTGAGGATACAAGGATCCATGTGAGCCCCTCGGCCAGCCAGATTCCCCACTGTCCGATAAAGGGAATGGAGGTGAGAAGGAAGGCGCACCCCATTCTGCCAACGACTTCCAGGATTCCGCTGACAAGGGCGAACCCTGCGTTCCCGGCTCCGTTCAGAATGCCGCGGAAGACGTAGAGGAGTCCCCAGAAGACAAAAAACAGACTGATCAGCTTCAGGGCCTGGGCACCGGTCTCAATAACCTGGCGATCAGTCACAAACCATCCCATGAATATGTGACCGCACAGGTACATGACAAGGACCATGAGGAGCGAAAATCCTACAGTGATCTGAATGCAGCACCGGGTGCCGGCGCGGACCCTGTCTGTGTTCCCTGCACCCAGGTTCTGGGCTGTGTAGTTGGACAGGGCCGTGTTGGCGGCTATGTAGATCTGATTTACCAGATTTTCAATGCGGTTGGTGGCAGTGAAGACAGCCATGATCATGGTGCCGAAGGAGTTGATGACACTCTGGAGCATGACGCAGGAGAAGGCGATCATCGCATTCTGCATCGCCAGTGGAAGCCCGATGTGCATCATTTGCCGCATCAGTCCCGTATCGGGCCGGAAGTCCTCCTTTCTAATGTGAAAATACGGGTTTGTCTTCACGGAGAAGACAAGGCAGGCACAGGCGGAAGCGAACTGCGCAATAGACGTTGCCAAGGCGGCTCCCGCAACCCCCATGTGGAATGCCGTAACAAAGAGCAAATCCAGCCCCACATTCAGGAGGGCGGCCAAAGCTAGAAAGATCAGAGGCGTCCGGCTGTCTCCCAGCGCTCTGAGGACAGAGGAAATGCCGTTGTAAAACGCGACGGCTACAATGCCTCCGCTGGTGATCTGGAAATAGACGGCAGCATCCTGCATGATCTCCTCCGGCGTGCCAAGGAAGGTGAGAATTGGTCTGGCAAGCGTAAGGCCGATCAGAGTCAGCAAGATTGAGGCTGCTAGCAGGATGTACACAGAGCAGGCTATGCTCCTGCGTACGGAGCTGCCGTCGCCAGCGCCGAAATACTGGGAGATCACGATCCCGATTCCGGCAGAAAGCCCGAGAAAAAGGGAAAACAGCAAATAGATAACAGAGGAGCAGGCGCCGATGGAAGCAAGGGCGTCCGCGCCGACAAATTTCCCCACAATAATGGAGTCCGCCATGGTATAAAACTGCTGGAACAGACTTCCGATAAGAAGGGGGATAGAAAAAGACAGAAGAAGCTTGAACGGAGATCCTTTTGTCATATCCTGCATAAAGTTCATAGTGGATCATATCCTTTCCGCATGTTTTAAAAAATAAGTCCATCTGGATATTCTGCAAAAAATATATTATATGGAAGATAAGGGAAAAACAATGTATAATATGTTTATGATTAGCACAATCGGACACATATGTCAGAAGATACTATCCATGTTCGGGAAATGCGGAGGAGAAGGAATATGTCAGAGATCATTTCGTTGGAAGATATTTTAAAGCAGCTGTATGCCATATCGGGCATCCTCATCGACGTGTATGACCTGGAGGGGCATTCCGTTGCCAGGTATCCGGATACGGGCGCTTATTTTTGCACTCTGGTGAGCAGAAGCTCCCAGGGATGTGACCGTTGCGGCGTGGACAACCGGGAGGCTTTTGCGACTGTGCGAGAGGAGCACAAGGTACATATTTACCGTTGCCATATGGGGCTGTATGAAGCGGTGTTCCCCCTCTACCACTACGGTCGGCTGGCGGGGTATATGATGACCGGGCAGATGCTTGAAAAGAGAAAAGGGGCGGCGGAAGAGGTGATGCGGAAGGCTAGGCTGATGAATTTGGGGAGTGAGGAGGAAATTGCGGAGAGTGTGAAACAGCTGGTGCGTATCGACCTGGAAGAGATCGGGGCTTTTGTGACCATGTGCAGGGTCTGTGCGGACTATATAGCCAACCACCATCAGTTTCCGGTCACTGCCACTGGAACAGCGAAAGAGATTATCCGCTATCTGGAAGAGCATTATAGGGAGGAGATTACCCTGGAAGGTCTGTGCCGCTGGTTCGGGTACAGCAAGACAAGGCTGAACCAGCTGTTCCGCGAGTATACAGGCACGTCTGTGTATCGCTATCTTATGGGCGTGAGGCTTACCAATGCCTGCAGAAGCCTGAGAAATTCGGAAAAGTCCATCTATTCAGTGGCTGTGGAGAACGGATTTTCCAATCAGAATTATTTCTCCCGGCAGTTTAAAAAATATATCGGATGTACGCCCGGGGAATACAGAAGAAACCAGGAGAGGGAAGGCGGTCAGAAGGCATGAAAACAGAAAAAGGATTCTACAGAAATTTCTTTTCCATCTACATTGTACTGGTGCTTCAGAATGTGGTGACGATCAGTGTCAATCTGGCGGACAATGTGATGCTGGGAGGGTACAGTGAGACAGCTCTCTCCGGCGTGGCGGCTGTGAATCAGATCCAGTTTGTCTATCAGCAGCTTCTGATGGCTCTGGGGGACGGGCTTGTGATTTTCTGCAGCCAGTATTGGGGAAAACGGCAGACAGAGCCCATGCGGAAGATCTCCTCGGTGGCCATGCGGGCGGGGCTGTTTATAGCAGTCGTTCTTTTTGCGGCGGTCAGCTTCTTTCCACGGGAAGCGGTGGGGCTCTTTACCACGGAGGAGTCCATCATACGGGAGGGGGCAGCCTATCTGGGGATCGTAAAATACACCTACGTCTTCTTCGCGGTGACTATCATCCTGCTGGCCACGCTGCGGAGCGTGGAGACGGTAAAGATCGCCTTCTGGCTGTCGGTTATGGCGTTCTGCGTCAATTGCTGTATCAATTATGTGCTGATCTACGGGAGATTTGGAGCGCCTGAGCTGGGGGCGAAAGGAGCGGCCATAGGGACGCTGGCGGCCAGGATCGCGGAGTGCGCTGTGCTCCTTGTCTATATAGCGAAAAAAGAAAAAAAGCTGCATTTGCAGCTGAAAGATTATTTCCGGGCGGACCGCCTGATGGCGGGGGACTATTTCCGGGTGTGCCTGCCCATGCTGGTGGTGCAGGGACTGTGGGGGCTCAACACAGCTCTGCAGACAGTCATATTGGGGCACATGAGCGCTGCTGCCATTGCGGCAAACAGCGCGGCGTCCACCCTGTTCCTGCTGGTGAAATCCATGTCTGTGGGGGCTTCCTCCACCGCGTCGGTCATTGTGGGAAAGACTATCGGGACGGGCAACATCCCTCTTGTGAAGCATTACTCCTCCATCATGCAGAGGATGTTCGTGGTGATCGGCCTTGTGTCCGGTCTGCTCCTCTTTCTGATCCGCATCCCCGTTATGACGCTCTATGACCTGTCCCCGGAGGCGATGGAGATGATGAATACGTTCCTCATCATCCTGAGCGTGGTCTGTGTGGGTATGTCCTACCAGATGCCCACCAACAACGGCATCATCCGTGGCGGCGGCAATGCCATGTTCGTAGTGAAGATGGACCTGGTCAGCATCTGGATGATCGTCATCCCCCTGTCCTTTGCTATGGCTTTTGTGGTGAAGGCTTCTCCGGCGGTGGTGGTGTGCTGCCTCAACGCAGACCAGATATTTAAATGCGTGCCTGCCTTTTTGGAGTCCCACTATGGGAATTGGATCCGGCAGCTGACCCGGGAGTGATGTGTTGTTGATGGGCGGATGAGCAGATCCGTCTAAATGCAGGAGGCATGGGAAATGCAGGATAATGCGAATTCCTGTGCCTTTTTCAGATCCTCCCGGTCTGGGTGAGTCATGGCGCAGTCAAAGTTTCGGATAAACCCGTCTACCTGCGGGGCGTTTTCGCTGGTGCGCATGTTCTCGTATTTCTGGCGGACCTGCATGGGCATCTTTCCCTGGCAGATGTAACAGCCCAGGTAGCGGCAGCTGCTGTTGATCCATGCGCTGACATTTTTCTCAATAAGGCTGTAGTATTCCGCGGATCTTCCCATGCCGCAGGTGCCGAAGAGGGCAATGTTCTTATTCTCCAGAGAGCTGAGCAGATCGCTCACCTCTATGCAGCAGGAGCCTCTGTGAACGCAGAAGCCGATAAAATAAGTGGAAGCCTCGGGGATGGGCTTGCCGCTGTCTATGTCGATCAGATCTCTGGAGCCCTCCGGCAGGGCGGAGAAGATGGCGGCAGCTACGCTCTTTGTGTTTCCGGACTGGCTGTTGTATAAAACTAAATAATCCAACATATGCACGTACCTTCTTTCATGATATCTTTATCAGCTCTTCTTGATGAACCGGGTCTGGCATTTGGGACAGCGGATCTCGATCTTGCCCTTGCCTTTCGGAACCCGGATCTTCTGCCGGCAGGTGGGACATTTGTAGATGTGGTGGGTCTTGCGCTGTGCCATCAGGTTCTTCTGGGTGGCGAACCAGGTGCGGATCCGGCGTGTCTTTGCCAGGTAGGCCTGGTTCTCGGCAGAGCGCCTGTAAATGTTCCTGGAAAACAGCCGGAAGTATGTGTAGATGATCAGAGCCCAGGAAAGGAGCGACAGGATGGCGCTCTCAAAGAAACCGGACAGGATCATCACGATAAGAGCAACGATCAGGGTTGCCTTTCCCAAAGAGTCAAAGCCGTAGCGTCCGGCCATAAATCGTATCAGTTTTTCTTTCATTTTCTCATCCTCCTATCTGCAATCATACTCGCACCGCCTGCAAAGTCAATAAACTGGAAATTAAAAATATATAAAATAATAGAAGCGCATCTTTTGATGTGTTATACTGGGAAAGAACAGGCATCGTGCAATGTGACGTGTGTTTATGAAGAAAAGGAGTTAAGACATTGAGCGAAAAGAAGCATTACCATAGAGGGAGAAGGCGCTCTTCCAGCCTGGCCGGGAGCCGCGGCAGCAGCCGGGAAAGGGCTGCGCGTCAGGTGGAGAGACGGCCGGAAGAAGATTGGGAGAACGATTGGATCGATCTGGAGGAAGATGAGGATCTGCGAACACCGGACCAGGTTAAGGCTACAGGGAAGAGAAGAGCTGCTTCCGGAGGCAAAGCGGCCGCCGGGAAAAAGAAAGGGAAAACTCCCGGAAAGGGCGAGAAAAAGAATAGACGGAAGGGGCGCATGATCAGCAACATCATCCTTGTGGTGGCTGTCATCGTCTTCTGCGTGTCTGCCTTTCAGCTTTTTCACATTATCTCGGGGTATTACGAGGGACGCAAGGAGTACGACGAAGTGAAAGAGCTTGCTATCACGGAGGAGGAGTCTGAGGACGGAGAGAACCAGTTCACGGTGGATTTTGACACACTGATGGGGATCAATCCGGACACGGTGGGATGGATCCGCTTTGACCCGGAACCGGCCCAGATCAATTATCCCCTGGTCCAGACGGCGGACAACAGCACCTATCTGAATAAGACTTTTTCTGCCAGTGACAACACGGTGGGGGCTATTTTTGTAAATACGTACAATAACCCGGACTTTAATGACAGAAATACCATCATATACGGACACCGTATGAACGACAGTTCCATGTTCCACGACCTGGCCAAGTATGAGGAGCAGTCTTTCTGGGAGGCCAATCCCTACTTCTATATTTATACGCCGGACGGGCGTGAGATCACCTACCACATCTATGCGGCAGGGCAGGTGACGGAGACATCGGACACGTACCTGACGGACTTTGCCGATGATGCCGCCTACCAGGCTTTTCTGGACTATACGAAGGAGGCATCCGCCTACGACACAGGCGTGGAGGTGACTACCCAGGACACCGTGGTGACGCTGTCCACCTGTACCCGGGCCAGCGACGAGCACAGGATGGTAGTTGTGGGAGTGAAAGAAAGTGAAAAGCAGATTAATTAAATAAAAAGACAGGAGCATGAGGGAGGAAGAAAGATGACACCGTACACATACGAAGTGGGAGATATTGTCAGGATGAAAAAAAAGCATCCCTGCGGGAGCTTTGAGTGGGAGATCCTCCGGGTAGGGGCGGATTTCCGCCTGAAGTGTACAGGATGCGGGCACCAGATCATGATCGCGAGAAAACTTGTGGAGAAAAATACAAAAGATTTAAGGAAAAAAGCTTGAAATAAGCAAGACCATATGATATCATATTAACTCGTGATATATCAGTATCCGACCGGAAATCGTCCGGAAGGGTATCCTTGCTCCCGGCAGAAAGCCAGGGGCCAAAAGACCAGAAGGAGGTGCAAACTACATGAATAAGTATGAGTTAGCTGTTGTAGTCAATGCAAAGATCGAAGACGAAGAGAGAGCACAGGTCATCGAGAAAGTGAAAGACATGATCACTCGTTTCGGCGGCAATGTGACAGACGTTGATGAATGGGGTAAGAGAAGACTCGCTTACGAAATTCAGAAGATGAAAGAAGCTTATTACTATTTCGTCCACTTCGAAGCTGATGCTACAGTTCCAGGCGAGATCGAGCAGAGAATTCGCATCATGGATAACGTACTCAGATATTTATGCGTAAAACAAGAGGCATAGTATAAGAGAGGTAGAAGAATGAATAAAGTAATTTTGATGGGACGTTTGACGAGAGACCCGGAAGTGAGATATTCACAGGGAGAGAATCCGCTGGCCATCGCCAGATTTACACTGGCTGTAGACCGCCGGTTCAAGCGTGACGGAGAGCAGAGCGCAGATTTTATTTCCTGCGTTGCTTTCGGAAAACAGGCTGAGCATGCGGAGAGATACTACAGACAGGGACTGAAGATCGTTGTCTGCGGACGGATCCAGACGGGCAGCTACACCAACAGGGACGGCGTGAAGGTATACACAACAGAGGTTGTAGTGGAAGAACAGGAATTTGCCGAGAGCAAAGCTGCAAGCGATGCACATGCAGGCGGTTTCCAGTCAGCTCCCCAACCGGCACCAGCCGCACCGGCCGGTGACGGCTTCATGAATATTCCAGATGGAATAGACGAAGAATTACCGTTTAATTAAGGACATATTGTGTATAGAAAGGAGAGACCATCATGGCTTTCGAAAAAGGAAATCGTCCTGAAGGCGGCTTCAAGAGAAGAGGCGGCGGACGCAGAAGAAAAAAAGTTTGCGTGTTCTGTGGAAAAGAGAACAACGAGATCGATTACAAGGATGTAGCAAAGTTAAGAAAATATATCTCTGAGAGAGGAAAGATCCTTCCCAGAAGAATTACAGGAAACTGTGCAAAACATCAGAGAGCTCTGACAGTAGCTATCAAGAGAGCAAGACATATCGCTTTAATGCCATATGTTCAGGACTAATCTGTAGAGTGAAATGCCGGGCGGCAGATGGAAATTCCATCTGCCGCTCTTTTACTGTCCATAGAATTTTACAGAGCCGGTTGTGCAAAGAGGCTCCAGCATCTATAATGAAAGAAAACGTAAAAGGAGGGGAGAACATGATAAGCACAGATGTTTTGGAAGAGAAGGCCCCCATCGTGGGGTGCTTACGGAAAGCAGAGGAAGTGACCTGGATCAACCCGCTGCATGAGAGTACAGAGGAGGCTATGAGAAAGATTGATCTGACTATGGAGGATGTGCGGGACGCCGAGGCGCGGCTGGAGAGGTTTGCGCCCTTTATCCGCCGGGCCTTCCCGGAGACGGAGAAGGACGGTGGCCTCATCGAGTCCCCCATCCGGGAGACAGAGAAGATGAAGGACGGGCTGAATGAAAAGCACGGAGCCGGTCTTAAGGGGAGGCTCCTTTTGAAGATGGATTCGGACCTGGCGGTGGCCGGGTCAGTGAAGGCCCGGGGAGGCATTTATGAGATCCTGAAGCATGCGGAGGCGCTTGCTCTTAGAGAGGGACTGCTCCGGGAGGGGCAGAGCTACGAGGTGTTTGCTGAGGACACTTTCCGGGAGTTCTTTTCCAGGTACGCGGTGCATGTGGGCTCAACCGGTAACCTGGGTCTGTCCATAGGCATCATCAGCGCGGCCCTGGGCTTTCGGGTGTACGTCCACATGTCCCAGGATGCGAAGCAGTGGAAAAAAGACTTGCTCCGCTCAAAGGGCGTACAGGTCATCGAGTATGCCGGGGACTACGGAGCGGCGGTGAAAAAGGGCCGGGAGGAGGCCATGAGAGATCCTGCCAGTTACTTTGTGGACGATGAAAATTCTGTCAGCCTGTTCCTTGGCTACGCGGTGGCGGCGCTCCGGCTTCAGAGGCAGCTTGAAGAGGCGGGCGTGCAGGTGGATGAGGAGCATCCTCTGTTTGTCAGCATTCCCTGCGGCGTAGGAGGAGCCCCGGGAGGCATCACCTTCGGGCTGAAGCTGGTATACGGCGACCTGGTCCATGTGTTTTATGCAGAGCCGGTGCAGGCCTGCTGTATGCTCCTGGGAATGGCTACAGGACTCCACAATGAGATCAGTGTCCAGGATATCGGTCTTACCGGAAGGACAGAGGCGGACGGACTGGCCGTGGGAAGACCGTCGAAATTTGTGGGAAAGACGGTGGAGCATCTCCTATCCGGTGAATTTACCGTGGAGGACGACAGGCTTTTCATGTATATGAAAGAGCTCCTGGATAGAGAGGGTGTCTTCATAGAGCCCAGCTCCTGCGCGGCTTTTGAGGAGGCTGTGAAGATGGAGAAGGACCCGGAGTGTGCCCGGTATATCGGGGAACATGGGCTGGCAGATAAAATGGAGGGGGCGGCTCATATCGTGTGGGCCACAGGCGGCTCCCTGGTGCCGGAGGATGTGAGGGCATCGTACATGGAAAAGGCGAAGGAGACTGTGCTGCATTAATTTTAGTGCAGAAAGACGAAATGCGATCAGCATCTTGACATCTAAAAGTGAAAGGTCTACAATACAGTCAGATTTACAAAAAGGACGCAGGCAAAGAAGTCGCGCAGACAGCTTTCCTGCGCCCTTTTTTGCTATAGTGTCCTGCCCGAATGAAAAAATAAAAAAAGAAAGAGGAGAAGAGATCATGAAAACTTTAGGCTACTACAACGGAAAATACGGAGAGCTGGACGAGATGACGATCCCCATGAACGACAGGGTGTGCTGGTTCGGGGATGGCGTGTATGACGCCGGCCCGTCGAGAAATTACAAGATTTTTGCCATTGACGAGCATGTGGACCGGTTTTTCAACAGTGCGGGACTTCTGGATATCAAAATGCCGGTGACAAAGGACGAGCTGAAAGCGCTGCTCCAGGAAATGGTGGACAAAATGGACACAGGGAACCTGTTCGTCTACTATCAGGTGACAAGGGGGACAGGCATGAGAAACCATGTGTTCACAGAGGGACCGGGCAACCTGTGGATCATGCTGAAGCCGGCGGAGATTTCAGAGGGAAGGGAACCCATCAAGCTGATAACTACAGAGGACACACGATTCCTGCACTGCAATATCAAGACCCTGAACCTGATCCCCTCCTGCATGGCGGCGGAAAAGGCGAGAAAGGCCGGATGTCAGGAGGCGGTCTTCTACAGACCCGATGGCCGGGTGACAGAGTGCGCCCACAGCAATGTACATATCTTAAAGGACGGAAAGCTGGTGACAGCGCCCACGGACAACCTGATCCTTCCGGGCATTGCCAGGGCCCACCTCATCAAGATATGCAAGCAGCTTGAGATTCCGGTGAGCGAGACGCCCTACACGCTGGACGACCTGTTCAACGCCGAGGAGGTCATTGTGACCAGCTCCAGCAACCTCTGCCTCCACGCGGACGAGATCGACGGGAAGCCGGTGGGAGGAAAGAACGCAGAGCTCCTGGAGAAGATACGGGTAGCCCTCCTGGAAGAATTCTATGAGGCGACAAAAGAAGACTAAATAAGAAAGAGAGAAGACAAAGAAGGCATGGGAGAGATGAAATTCATGCCATCCGGCGACAGGGCCATGATCGTTGAGTTCGGAAACGAGATCAGTACCGGCGTCAACAACCAGGTACACGCTCTGGCGGAGAGGATAAAACGGGAGCAGGTGCCGGGGGTCCTGGAGCTTGTTCCCACCTTCCGCTCGCTGATGGTCTACTACGATCCCTGGCAGACCTCCTACCCGAAGCTCAGTGATACCTTTTTGGGATTCGACGGGCTGGGAGAGAGCACCGGGGGACGAAAAAAACGGATATTGAAGATTCCCTGCTGCTACGGCGCCAGATTTGGACTGGACCTGGCAGACATGGAGAAGCATACAGGGCTGGACAGGGACGAGATCATCGCCATCCACAGCTCCGTGGACTATAAGATTTACATGATGGGCTTCCTGCCCGGATTTGTCTATCTGGGAGGGCTTGACAAGCGGATCGAGATGCCCAGGCTGAAGACACCCCGGGTGAAGATACAGCCCGGAGCCGTGGGGATCGGCGGCAGCCAGACCGGCGTTTACCCTATGGCCTCCCCCGGCGGGTGGAGGCTTATGGGCGGCACGCCTGTGGATTTCTACGACCCGGACCGGGAGGAGCCTATCCTCTGCAAAGCGGGAGAGTATATACGCTTTGTCCCCATCACCATTGACGACTACTATGACATCCGCAGGATGATCGTGAAGGGGACCTACAAAGTGGAGACAGTGGAGGAGGATGAGACATGTCTGTGAAAGTGATCATACCCGGCGCCCTGACCACGGTCCAGGACGCAGGGCGGTACGGATATCAGAGCTCCGGCATCCAGACCTCCGGCGTCATGGACCACAAGGCCTACGAGGAGGCCAACGCCCTTGTGGGAAACACCGGCGGAGAGGCGGTTCTGGAGGCAACTCTCTTCGGGGGTGTGATGGAGGTGACCGCAGATACGGTGGCAGCGGTCACCGGAGCGGACATGGAGCCAAAGGTCAACAATGTCCCCTGCGGGATGAACCGGCCGGTCCTTCTGCGGGCCGGGGACACCCTCTCCCTGGATATGGCAAAGAGCGGCTGCCGTAGCTACATCGCCTTTGCGGGCGGCGTGGATGTGCCTGTAGTCCTGGGAAGCCGCTCCACCAACATGAAGTGCCGCATGGGAGGCTATGAGGGCCGTCCCCTGCAGACAGGAGACGCGTTTGAGACAGGCCTGTGGGGGGAGGAAGCCGCTGAGCGGTACGAGGAGGTGCGGGACAGGAGCTTCCCGGCGGAGGCGTACACTTCCCCCATTGAGGTGCGGGTCATCGAGGGACCCCAGGCAGAGTATTTTACAGAAAAAGGGAAAGAGACCTTCTACACTGCCCGGTATACGATTTCCGACCAGAGCGACAGGATGGGATACCGCCTGGAGGGGGAGGCGATCGAGAGTGTGGACGGCACGGACATCATCTCCGACGGCATCGCCTTCGGGGCTGTCCAGGTCCCGGCCGGCGGGAGGCCTATCGTGCTCCTGGCGGACAGGCAGACCACCGGGGGATACGCCAAGATCGCAACAGTGTGCTCCTTTGACATTCCAAGGCTGGTCCAGGGAAAGCCGGGGGACACGGTCTGCTTTCGGAGGATAAGTCTGGAGGAGGCCCAGAGGATCAACGAAAATAATAGAAAATAGAGGGATACAGTATGGATTACACGACAATGATGCCCCGGGAGGTGCGAAAGCTCATCCGGGAGGAACGGATAACAGGGCAGACCTCCGGCATGTGCGCCGGATATGCCCAGGCAAACCTGGTGGTCCTGCCAAAGGACCTGGCTTATGACTTCCTGCTCTTTACACAGAGGAACCCGAAGTCATGCCCGGTGCTGGAGGTCAGTGATGTGGGGAGCCGGGAGCTCCACTACATTGCCAGCGACGTGGATATTGCCAGGGACATTCCCAAATACAGGATTTACCGAAAGGGAGAGCTGGCGGGAGAGTACACCAGTGTGGAGGAGTTCTGGCAGGATGACTTTGTCAGCTTTCTCATCGGGTGCAGCTTTTCCTTTGAGTCCGGGCTCCTGGAGGTGGACGTGCCTGTCCGCCAGATTGAGGAGGGCCGGAACGTGCCCATGTTCAAGACGAACATCCCCTGCACGCCGGCGGGGATCTTTAAGGGAAACATGGTGGTGAGTATGCGGCCCATGCCCTATGACCAGGTGGTGAAGGCTGTCCTTGTGACCGGCGAGATGCCCAGGGTCCACGGAGCGCCCATCCACATCGGAGACCCGTCGGTGATAGGCATTTCCGACATCCACAAGCCGGATTTCGGCGATGACGTGACTATCCGCGAGGGGGAGGTGCCGGTGTTCTGGCCCTGCGGCGTGACCCCACAGAACGTGGTCATGAACGTGAAGCCGGAGATCGTGATCACCCACTCGCCGGGGCATATGCTGATCACAGACGTGAAAAACGCACAGCTGAAATATTGACAGAGTGTGTCTGCAAAGAGCGAGCAGAGATAGAAAGAGAGGCAGAAAATATGTACGCAGTCGACCTGAACTGTGATCTGGGAGAAAGCTTTGGAAATTATACATGCGGCATGGATGAGGAGGTGATCCCCTTCATCTCCTCTGCGAATGTGGCCTGCGGATTTCACGCGTCGGATCCCGTTGTCATGGACAGGACAGTGGAGATGGCGGCCAGGAGCGGCGTGATGATAGGAGCCCATCCGGGATACCCTGATCTGGTGGGATTCGGGAGGCGGAACCTGAGCGCATCCCCCGCGGAAGTGAAGGCTATGGTGCAGTATCAGATCGGTGCTCTCTGGGCCTTCTGCAAGGCCAGGGGGGTAAAGCTGCAGCACGTCAAGCCCCACGGAGCCATGTACAATATGGCGGGGAAGGATCCCGCCCTGGCGGAGGCTATCTGCCAGGGAATCTGTGAAGTGGACCCTGACCTGATCCTGCTGGGGCTGTCCGGAAGCGAGATGTTGAAGGCGGCGAAGCGGATGGGCCTCCGGGCAGCCAGGGAAGTGTTCGCGGACCGGGCCTACGAGGAGGATGGCTCCCTTGTGGCGAGAAAGAAGGAAGGGGCCATGATCACTGACGAGGAGGAAGCCATCCGAAGAGTGATCCGCATGGTGAAAGAGGGAAAGGTGACCGCCATTACGGGGAAAGAGATTTCCGTCCGCACGGATTCCGTGTGTGTCCACGGAGACGGCCCCAAGGCCCTTGCCTTTGTGCAGAAAATCCGGGAAGCTCTGACAAAAGAGGGGATCCGGATTCTGCCTATAAAAGAAGTGATACAGTAGAGAAAGTTTCGAACATCAGGAAGAGAAAGGAAGAGAAGCGGATGAAAGCAGCACTTGCAGGACAGGAAACCATTGAAGATGTAGTACTCCGGCATTCCAGGCGGGGAATGACGGTCCTCCGCGGCCATATGGAGGAGGACTACTGCCAGAAGGCGGCCAGACAGCTCCTGGCGCTTCCGCGGGGGGACATCCTCCTCACCACCGGGTTCTACGTGGCGGGCCATGCGGAGACCGACGGTCCCCTGGGCACGGTGGTCCTTGCCAGGGCCCTGGAGAGCCAGGGATTTCACCCGGTTATCGTCACAGACCATTTCTGCCGCGGCTTTTTTGAGCTGGCGGACATGGATGTATGCTACATGGATGTGGACGCCTATGAGGATGAGTACGAGGAAGTGCTGGACAGCTATCAGCCGGTGGCCCTTATCGCTATCGAGAGGTGCGGGCGCAACACGGAGGACGACTACGCCAACATGCGGGGCGTCAGCATACGGGAGCACACCGCCCAGATGGACTGGCTCTTTATCAAGGCCAGAAAGAGGGGCATCCCCACCTTTGGCGTGGGAGACGGCGGCAATGAGATCGGTATGGGAAATCTCAGGGATGTGATCGCCGGAGAGCTGGAGCTGGTGCCCTGTAAGGTGAAGGTGGATACCCTTGTCATAGCCACTGTGTCCAACTGGGGCGCCTACGCCGTGGCTGCCTACATACAGAAGCTGACCGGGATACGGGTCCTGCCGAAATTCTCCGAGCTGAAGGGATACCTGGCAAGGATCGTGGATATGGGAAGCGTGGACGGTGTGACAAAGGAGCACACGCTGAGTGTGGACGGCTTCTCCCTGGAGGTGGAGCGGGAAATCCTGGATGGCCTGAAAAAGCTTGCCGCTGTTTAAAATACTTTCGCTTTTGTTTCAAAAAGGCCCCGGAGCGTTTTGGGTCTGCGCTCCGGGGCCTTTTGGTCTCTACAGAGCCTCCGGCACCCTGGGCAGTCCGGCAAAGCCGGCCTGCAGGTCCTCGTCGGAGGGGATATAGTCGGTCATCTGTCCGTTGTGGTATTTCTCGTAGGCCACCATGTCGAAGTAGCCGGTTCCGGTGAGGCCGAAAAGGATGGTCTTTTCCTCCCCGGGCTCCTTACATTTCATGGCCTCGTCAATGGCAACCTTGATGGCGTGGCTGCTCTCCGGGGCGGGGAGGATGCCCTCCACTCTGGCGAACTGCTCCGCTGCTGCGAACACGGCTGTCTGTTCTACAGCCCTGGCCTCCATGAAGCCGTCGTGGTAGAGCTGGGAGAGGACGGGGCTCATGCCGTGGTAGCGCAGGCCCCCCGCATGGTTGGGGGAGGGTATGAAGCCGCTGCCCAGGGTGTACATCTTCGCCAGAGGGCACACCATGCCGGTGTCGCAGAAGTCGTAGGCGTAGACGCCTCGTGTGAGGCTGGGGCAGGAAGCCGGCTCTACGGCGATGAACTGGTAGTCCGCCTCGCCCCGCAGCTTCTCGCCCATGAAGGGGGAGATAAGGCCGCCTAAGTTAGAGCCGCCGCCGGCGCACCCGATGATGATGTCCGGCCTGATATCGTACTTATCCATGGCAGTTTTTGTCTCCAGGCCGATGATGGATTGGTGGAGCACCACCTGGTTCAGCACGCTGCCCAGCACGTACCGGTAGCCTTCCCTGCCGGTGGCCACCTCCACCGCCTCGGAGATGGCGCAGCCTAGGCTTCCCGTTGTGCCCGGATGCTCGGCCAGTATTTTTCGTCCCACTTCTGTGGTGTCAGAGGGGGAGGGGGTGACGCTGGCTCCGTAGGTGCGCATGACCTCCCGGCGGAAGGGTTTCTGTTCGTAGGAGCACTTCACCATGAAGACGATGCAGTCCAGGTCCAGGTAGGAGCAGGCCATGGAGAGAGCTGTGCCCCACTGTCCGGCCCCCGTCTCGGTAGTCACGCCCTTCAGCCCCTGGTCTTTTGCGTAGAACGCCTGGGCGATGGCGGAGTTCAGCTTGTGGCTGCCGCTTGTGTTGTTTCCCTCGAATTTATAGTAGATCTTTGCCGGGGTCTGGAGCTTCTCTTCCAGGCAGTAGGCCCGCACCAGGGGAGAGGGGCGGTACATCTTGTAGAAATCCCGGATCTTTTTGGGGATTTCGATATACCGGTCCTCGTTGTCCAGCTCCTGCTTCACCAGCTCGTCGCAGAACACCGCGCCAAGCTCCTGTGCCGTCAAGGGCTTTAAGGTGCCAGGGTTCAGGAGGGGATCTTTGTCTCTGCTGTCATTGTCTTGTTCTCCTTTCTTTTTGGTGATGAAATATATCAGGAAACGCTCTGCCCGGGGGAAGCCAAAAGAAAAGCCCCTGCCCCTTGCAGATAAAATGCAGGGACAGGAGCTTATGGTCTGTTTCATGATAAATAAAAGGCTCCTGCGGTGCCACCCGGCTTGATGTAACATATACATCCACTCATGCATACTGACATATGCGTCTTTGATAACGGAGTTCTCTCTCCGGCTCACATACTTTGATTTCCGCTCGCCCTCCGAAGCCCATTCCCCTCCGGTCTGATCTGCCGCAATCCCACCGCCTGCAGCTCTCTGTGAGATAGGTGCCAGAAAGTACTTGCTCTTCATCACTGGTTTAAAGAGACTTTAGCACAGAGGCGGAGAATTGTCAATCTTTTTGATAAAATAAACTAAATTTTACGCAAACAGCACTTTAGAAACGGCATAAAACAGCCTGCAGGCTGTTCGGAATGACTTGAGAAAAGGCCTGAAATGAGATAAGATAGACAAAGAAAAGAATGATGAGGAAGGTGCAGGTATGTTTTCATATACAGAACTGAGGAAGAAATACCCGGAGTTCGTTTATCGCGGATATGAGATAGAAGAGAGTGCAGACAAGGTGGGGATCGTCTATGATTTTGAGATCCCCGGGCTTGCCTCCTTTCACCCCACCTGGGAGTTCCCGAAGAAGCGGGGAGAGCAGAGGTGCTTAAAGGAGAACGGCACATTTCAGAAGCTGGTCTTCTCCCTGGGCATGGTGGAGCTGATCAGCTACTGGAAGACGGCCTGCCCCCCTGTGGTCAAGGTGGAGGCGGGAAGCCTGACAGAGGAGCAGTGTGAATGGTGGAAGGATCTGTATTTTAACGGGCTTGGAGAATTCTACTATACAAACGGCATCCAGGAGAACCAGGAGGACTTTATGGAGATCCGGTCTCTGGGCGGAGATGTCGAGGGGGCTGAGCAGCCTCTGAGCCGGGAGGCGGAAGGCTTCCTGATCCCTGTGGGAGGCGGCAAAGACTCGGCTGTGACCCTGTCTCTTCTGGAGGGGGAGAAGGAGAAGAACTGCTGCTATATCATCAATCCCCGGGGAGCCACCCTGAAGACCGTGGAGAGAGCCGGCTACGGGGAGGACCAGCTTGTGACAGTGAAGCGGACCCTGGACAAGAACATGCTGGAGCTGAACCGCCAGGGATACTTAAACGGGCATACCCCTTACTCCGCCATTGTGGCTTTTTCTTCTACAATAGCAGCCTACATGAGTGGGCTGAGGTACATCGCCCTGTCCAACGAGTCCAGCGCCAATGAGAGTACGGTGGAGGGGAGCACCGTGAACCACCAGTACTCCAAGAGTTTCCGCTTTGAGAAGGCCTTCCACGACTACGAGGCGGCGCATATAGGAAGCGGGACTTACTATTTCAGTATGCTGCGTCCTTTAAGCGAATTTCAGATCGCCCGGTATTTTGCCCGGTGCCGCCAGTTCCACGACATTTTCCGCAGCTGCAACGCCGGCAGCAAGGAGGACAAGTGGTGCGGACACTGTCCCAAGTGTCTCTTTGTCTGCCTGATCCTGTCTCCCTTCCTGACAAGGGAGGAGATCATCGCCATCTTTGGGCGGGATATGCTGGATGACCCGGATATGCTGGAGGATTTCCGCAAGCTCACGGGGATGGAAAAAGAGAAACCATTTGAATGCGTGGGCAGCAGGGATGAGGTGAACGCAGCCGTATCACTCACCATTGACAAACTGGAAAAAGAAGGACAGGCTCTGCCGGAGCTTTTTGCATACTATAAAAATTCCGGCCTCTACAGGAAAGAGGACCCGGAAAACCGACGTTTCTTTACTTACTTTGACGGGGAAAATCTTCTGCCGCCGTCCTGTCTTGCTCTGATAAAGGAAAAGTGTTTATAAAGGGGGAGACAAAAGGATGCTGAAGAAGATACGTCAGACGATAGAAGGTAAGAAAGTGCTGATCCTGGGATTTGGAAGAGAGGGAAGATCCAGCCTGCGGTTGGTCTGCAAAGCCGGCGGCTGGGAGACCCTGGCCGTGTCGGACTTAAGAGAGGTGGACCCGTCAAAGGAGGCTGGCGGGAACCGGATCGACCTCTACACCGGGGAGCATTACATGGACAAGGAGCTCCTGGACTCCTTTGACATTGTGTTCAAGACGCCGGGGATCGTCCTGCTGGAAGATCCGGGGGCTTACCAGTGCCGGTTTGTCTCCCAGACAGAGCTCTTTATCGAGCGGTTTCGGGAACAGATCGTGGGGATCACAGGGACCAAGGGAAAGAGCACCACGTCCTCCCTTCTGTACCATATCCTGAAGGAGACAGGGGAGGACACGGTGCTGGCAGGAAATATCGGTATTCCGGTGTTTGACATTGCGGAGGATATCATGCCCGGTGAGGTCATCGTGCTGGAGCTCTCCTGCCATCAGCTGGAGCATATCCGGGTGTCCCCCCGCATCGCCGTCCTTCTCAATCTGTACGAGGAGCATCTGGACCACTACGGAACCATGGCGAAGTACGTCCGGGCCAAGCAGAACATCTACGCCTGGCAGAAGGAGGGAGACATCCTCTTCTGCAACGTGGATGTGCTGCCAGGGAAGGAGATCGAAGGAGCGGGCAGGGAGAGTGCCTGCGTGCCCTGCCGGGGCGAGATCATCTCCGCTGTCATGGTGCCGGAGGGAGAGAAGGCCCAGGGCAGAGGGGACATCGAGGTGGCAGACAACGCCGTGCGGTACAGAGGAAGCGGCCTGCGCCTTCCGGAGGAAGGATTGTCCCTGTTCGGAAGACACAACTACTTTGACATCGGCGTGGTGTACGGGATCTGCAAAGAGTTTTCGGTGACAGACGAGAAATTCCTGAAGGCGCTGCGCACTTTCCAGACCCTCCCCCACAGGCTCCAGTACCTGGGGGTAAAAGGCGGGATACGCTTTTACGATGATTCCATCTCCACCATCGGTGAGACCACTATCCAGGCGTTGGAGAGTGTCAAGAACGTGGACAGCATTCTCATCGGCGGCATGGACCGTGGCGTGGATTACAGTCAGCTGGAAGAGTACCTGACCGGCAGCAGCGTGCGGCATATCATTTTGATGGAGGCAACAGGAAAGAGGATCTACCAGGAGATCCAGGAGAAATATCCCACACTTTTTTCCAGCGGACGGCTGGAGCTTGTGGAACATCTGGATGAGGCCATAGATCTGGCAAGAGAGCTGGGAGAAGAGGGAGGCGCCTGCGTGCTGTCGCCTGCGGCTGCCAGCTATGGGATCTTTAAGAATTTCGAAGAGCGCGGCGCGTATTTCAAACAATATATTTTCGGGCAGGACAGCCGGTAAGGCGGCTCCTGTACGTAAAAAATGGCAGACAGGGATGTCCGGCCTTATGGCTTGAAATCCCCGTCTGCCATTGCTTTTATGGAAGAGGCATACTCCGATGGAGTCATGCCGGTGACTTTCTTGAACTGGCGTGAGAAGTAGTGGATAGAGGTGTAACCCAGCTGCTCAGAGATCTGAGTGAAGTTCATTTTGTTGGTCCGGATCAGCTGCTTGGCCGCGTTGACTTTCATCAGGGAAAAATACTCGATGATCCCAAGTCCGCTCTGCTCCCGGAAGATCTTCTGGAGCTGGGAACGGCCGATGAGATTTTCCCGGCACACCTGCTCGATGGTAACGTGGCCGCCCAGGTGGGCCTCTAAGTAATCCACCACCCGATTGAACAGCTCGATGTCGCTCTTCTTTTTGGTGGCTTTCTGAGGCTGGGGCCGGATGGCTGACTTCACCAGCGGGATGGGCTGGGAGCAGCGGCGCAGCAGATGGATCAGGAAATGCTCCAGATAGAGGCGGATGAGCTGCTGGGCGCCGAACTGTTCGGCCTCTTTCTGGGGCATGTTCTGGAGGTAGGGGTCGTCCAGCCGACAGTCAAAGCAGTGGCGTGCTTCGATGACAATGTCCGCCAGAAGGTTGCGCTCGGTCTCGTCGATCTGGAGGACCTTTCCACGGAAAAAGTCCATGGCCGGGCTGTCACACTGGAAGGAGATGACCACCAGGTTGGGAGCGCTTTTGCCTGTAGCCTGTACATCGTGGAACTCACCCGGCTGGTGGAAGGCCACTTCCCCCCGGTTTAAGATGATCTTCCGATCTCCTCCAGTGACGGCCACGTCCCCCTTGTCCACGCAGATGAACTCCCAGAAATCATGGGACTCGCCGGGAAATTTAAAGTCGCTCATGTATTCAAAATAGTGGATGCTGAACAGTTTTCCCACTGTGATGGAGTCTTTCAGGTCAATACCGATGTAGGGCATGGGCAGCGCCGCCTTTCTCTTGATTTTTTACTTATGCTTATCATACTCTAATTTTGCAGAAAAAGCAAAAACAAAATGCAGATTGTACAAATCAATCACAAAATCAGATAAAGATTTTTCGTGGTATTTATACTACAATAAGCGTAGCGATTGAGAACATCAGAGATATTCAGAAAGGATATGAAAAAGATGAAAAAACCAGTATTAGTGATCATGGCAGCAGGAATGGGGAGCCGCTACGGCGGACTGAAGCAGATCGATCCGGTGGACAAAGAGGGACACATCATCATGGATTTTTCCATGTACGATGCAAAGAGAGCCGGATTTGAGAAAGTGATCTTTATTATCAAGAAAGAGATCGAGGAAGACTTTAAGAACACAGTCGGAAACCGCATGAGCGAGATCATGGAGGTAGAGTACGCCTACCAGGATCTCCACAATATCCCGGAAGGATTTGACGTGCCGGAGGGAAGGGTAAAACCCTGGGGAACCGCTCACGCTGTCCTCTCAGCCATCGATCTGATCGACGGGCCTTTTGCGGTCATCAACGCGGATGACTATTATGGAAAAGAGGCCTTCCAGGTGATCTACGATTACCTGTCCACTCACGAGGATGATGAGAAATACCGCTATACCATGGTGGGATACCAGCTTGGAAACACAGTGACGGACAACGGACATGTGGCCAGAGGACTGTGCGACATGAATGCGGCCGGAGAGCTGACAGGCATCCACGAGCGCACCCGCATCGAGAAGAGGGAGGGCGGCATTGCCTACTCTGAGGACGATGGGGAGACATGGGTATCTGTGCCGGCAGACACGACAGTCTCCATGAACATGTGGGGATTCACAAGGAGCATCCTGGACGAGATCAAAAAAGGGTTCCCGGCCTTCCTGGAGGAGGGGCTTAAGACGAATCCCATGAAATGCGAGTACTTCCTTCCGTCTGTAGTCAGTGACCTGATCGGACAGGACAAGGCATCCGTGGCAGTGCTCCACTCTGCGGATAAATGGTACGGCGTCACATACAAGGAGGACAAGCCGGTAGTCATGGCTGCCATCCAGAAGCTGAAAGACGATGGCGTATACCCGCAGCACCTGTGGGAACAGAAATAGGCCAGGAAGAAAAATCCGCAATATATTTATAGTTTCGGCCACTATTATTATAGAAATCAAGTGACAGCCAAACTATAATTACAGTATAAACAGGAAAACAGATCCAAAAAGGAGGAGACCACCATGACGATTTTAATCACAGGAGGAGCCGGATACATCGGAAGCCATACGGCTCTGGAACTGCTGAACGAGGGATACGATGTAGTTGTATTTGACAATCTGAGCAATTCTTCCCAGGAGTCCTTAAGACGTGTGGAGGAGCTGACAGGGAAGCAGGTATGCTTCTATGAGGGAGATGTGCAGGACGAGGATGCGCTCCGCGCCATGTTCAAGGAGCAGAAGATCGATGCAGTCATCCACTGTGCGGCTCTGAAGGCAGTGGGCGAGTCTGTGCAGAAACCTCTCGAGTACTACCAGAACAACATTTCCGGAACACTGACACTTCTGAAAGTTATGCGGGAAGTGGGCGTGAAGAACATCGTGTTCAGCTCTTCCGCCACTGTGTACGGAAGCCCGGAGGAGATGCCCATCACAGAGGCCTGCCCAAAGGGACAGTGCACCAATCCATACGGCTGGACAAAATCCATGATGGAGCAGATCATGTCAGATGTGCAGAAGGCTGATCCGTCCTGGAACGTGATCCTCCTGCGCTACTTCAACCCGGTTGGAGCCCACAAGAGCGGACGCATCGGAGAGGACCCGAAGGGTATCCCCAACAACCTGATGCCCTACATCTCACAGGTTGCTGTCGGAAAGCTGGAGAAGCTTGGCGTGTTTGGAAATGACTACGACACACCGGACGGGACCGGCGTCCGCGACTACATCCATGTGGTGGACCTGGCCATCGGGCATGTGAAGGCCATCAACTATATCTTCACAAACCCGGGACTGGATGTCATCAACCTGGGAACCGGCCAGGGTTACTCTGTCCTGGATATGGTGAAGGCTTTCTCCAAGGCATGCGGTAAGGAGATCCCCTACGAGATCAAACCCCGCCGTGAGGGAGACATTGCCATGTGCTACGCAGACCCCTCCAAGGCAGCTAAGGTGCTTGGCTGGAAGGCCGAGAGAGGACTGGACGAGATGTGCGAGGACACATGGAGATGGCAGTCACAGAACCCCAACGGATACGAGAAATAGATCCGGGAAAAACAAAAGACAGATATACAGGCAGGGGCGCAGGCCGGCAGAAGGCCGCCCCCTGCCTTTTCTCTTTTCTTTTCCGCAGAAAAGTGCTATAATACGTTGAGCAGCTTTTTAGTTTTTTCGAGGGAACGGATATGAAAAAGAAAGCAAAACAAAATGTGCGCCTGAAGGGACAACTGAAGCTCTATATGCAGTGGCCGGCGTTTATGACCATCCTCCTGATCGCCATGAATATATGGATCTACCGCCTGGATAAGCGGGCCGGTGTGCTGATGCTGTTCTTCGTCCTGATCTATATTGCGATCGTGGGGATCATGTATGTCTACAGTAAATCCCTTGTCATGAAGGACCTGGTGGACTTTGCGGCGCAGTATGGAATCATACAGAACACGCTTCTGAAAAAGCTGGCAGTGCCCTATGCCCTCCTGCTGGAGGACGGCAGACTCATGTGGATGAACGACCAGTTCAGAGAGATCCTGGGCAGCAAGCTGAAGGGGGAGGCGGTGCTGAGCCGGTATATACCCGAGCTGAACCGGAGCATTTTCCCCAGGGAAGAGGATCAGATCGTGGAGATGGAGGTTTACTACCACGACAAGGAGTACCGGGCTGAACTGCGGAAGGTGTCCGTGGAGGGCTTCAGCGACTCCGAGCGCCTTCTGGACATGCCGGAGGAGAAGGAGTACTTTATCGCTGTCTACCTGTCCGATGTGACAGAGCTGAACACGGCGCTGCGCCAGAATGAAGAGCAGCGGCTTGTGGCCGGCCTTATTTACATTGACAACTACGATGAGATGATCGACAGTGTGGAGGAGGTGCGCCAGAGTCTTCTGGTGGCTCTCATCGACAGGAAGATCAACCAGTATATCGCGCGTCTGGACGGCATTGTCAAGAAGATGGAGACGGACAAGTATTTTATTGTCATGAAGAAGTCCTGCTTCAAGGAACTGGAGGCGGACCGTTTTTCTCTCCTTGAGGACGTGAAGGCCATCAACATCGGGAACAGCATCCCGGCCACCTTAAGTATCGGCCTGGGTCTGAGCAAGAACGCCTATGTGCAGAGCTACACCTACGCCAGAGCGGCCATCGACCTGGCGCTTGCAAGAGGCGGCGACCAGGCGGTCATCAAGGACTGCAATGGCATTACCTACTACGGAGGCAAGAGGGAGCAGACCTCCAAGAATACCAGGGTGAAAGCCAGAGTGAAGGCAGAGGCTCTGCGGGAGTTCATCACAGTGAATGACACCATTCTCGTCATGGGGCACAAGATGACAGACATGGATTCCTTTGGCGCTGCCATCGGCATTTACCGGGCTGCAGCCGCGCTGGAGAAGAAGGCCCACATTGTTATCAACGACGTGTCAGCCACGATCCGGCCATTGTATGAGGAGTTTGTGGAGCATCCCTCCTACCCGGATGACATGTTCGTCACATCCGGGGAAGCCAAGGAGATGACAGGTGACAGCTCCATGGTCATCGTGGTGGACACCAACCGGCCGGGTATGACGGAGTGCCCGGAGCTCCTGAACATGACCCGCACTATCGTGGTCTTCGACCACCACAGGCAGGGAAGCGACAATATCGACAACGCCCTTTTGTCCTACATCGAGCCCTATGCCTCCTCGTCCTGCGAGATGGTTTCCGAGGTGCTCCAGTATATCACGGACGATGTGAAGATACCGGCCGTGGAGGCCAACAGCCTGTATGCGGGCATTGTCATTGACACCAACAACTTTATGAACAAGACCGGCGTGCGCACCTTTGAGGCGGCCGCCTTCCTGCGTCGCTGCGGGGCAGATATCCCCTTTGTACGGAAGATGCTGCGGGACGATATGAAGTCCTATCAGGCCAAGGCCGGCATCATCAGCAGCGCAGAGGTATACCGCGATATATTTGCCATCGCCCAGGGGGAGGATCTCCATATCGAGAGCCCCACCATTATCGGCGCACAGGCAGCCAACGAGCTGCTGGACATCGACGGCATCAAGGCTACCTTCGTGCTCACTGCCTACAATGGAAGGATCTATGTCAGCGCAAGATCCATCGACGAGGTGAACGTGCAGGTCATCATGGAGAAGCTGGGCGGAGGCGGCCACATGAATGCCTCCGGCGCGCAGTTTGACCACACCAACATGAATGAGGCAGTGACATCCCTCAAGAGAGTCATCGATGAAATGATAGAAAAAGGAGATTTATAGATGAAAGTTATTTTACTGCAGGACGTAAAATCCCTTGGGAAAAAGGGAGACATCGTGGAAGTGAACGACGGATACGCAAGAAACTTCCTTCTCAAGACAAAGAAGGGCGTGGAAGCGAACAATAAGAATATGAACGACCTGAAGCTCCACAAGGCAAACCAGGACAAGATCGCCCAGGAGCAGCTGGAGGCTGCCCGCGAGCTGGGCAAGAAGCTGGAGGAGAGCAAGGTGACTGTCTCCATCAAGACGGGAGAGGGCGGAAGGGCCTTTGGCTCTGTGTCCTCCAAGGAGATTGCGGCGGCGGCTCAGGAGCAGCTTGGCCTGGATATCGACAAGAAGAAAGTCCAGCTGAAGGAGCAGCTGAAATCCCTGGGAACCTTCCATGTTCCTGTGAAACTTCACCCAAAGGTAACAGCAGAGCTGACAGTAAACGTTACGGAGGAGGCATAGGAAGATGCCGGATATGGAGGAAGCCCTCATTAAGCGTGTCCCGCCCCACAGCATAGAGGCGGAGCAGTCGGTAGTCGGCGCCATGCTGATGGATAAGGATGCCATCATGACCGCTTCCGAGATCATCAGCGGCAGTGATTTCTACCAGACATCATACGGCGTGATCTTTGACTCCATGACGGAGCTTTTTAACGAAGGCAAGCCGGTGGATCTGATCACTCTGCAGGAGAGGCTCAAGGAGAAGAATGTGCCGGAGGAGATCTCCAGTCTGGAGTTTGTCCGAGAGCTGGTGGCAGCAGTGCCCACATCCGCCAATGTGAAATACTATGCGGAGATCGTCTTTGAAAAATCCATGCTCCGGAAGCTCATCAAGGTAAATGATGAGATTTCGGGTGCCTGCTATGCGGGCAGCGAGCCTATGGAGGCTGTCCTTGAGACAGCGGAGAAAAATATATTTGAACTGGCCCAGAAGCGGGGAACCGGGGACTATGTGCCCATCAAGGAAGTGGTCCTGAATGCGCTGGAAAAGATCGAGAAAGCGTCCAAGACCAAGGGAACAGTGACCGGTATCCCCACCGGGTTCCTGGATCTGGACTACAAGCTGTCCGGTCTGCAGCCCTCGGACTTTATCCTGGTGGCAGCCCGTCCTTCCATGGGAAAGACGGCCTTCGTCCTGAATATCGCCCAGCACGCGGCTTTCAAGAGCGGAAAGACGGTGGCTATCTTCAGTCTGGAGATGTCCAAGGAGCAGCTGGTGAACCGTCTTTTCTCCCTGGAGTCCCAGGTGGACTCCCAGTCCCTGCGTACAGGTAATCTGAAGGACGACGACTGGGAGAAGCTCATCGAGAGTGCCGGGATCATTGGAAAATCCAAGCTGATCATAGATGATACGCCGGGTATCTCCATCTCAGAGCTGCGGTCCAAGTGCCGTAAGTTCAAACTGGAACAGGGGCTGGATCTGATCATCATCGACTACCTGCAGCTTATGAGCGGGCGGGTAGGAGGCCGGTCCGAGTCGAGACAGCAGGAGATCTCAGATATCTCCCGGTCCCTGAAAGGGGTGGCCAGAGAGCTGAATGTGCCTGTCATCTCCCTCTCCCAGCTGAGCCGAGCAGTAGAGCAGCGGCCGGATCACAGACCCATGCTCTCGGACCTGCGTGAGTCCGGTGCCATCGAGCAGGACGCGGACGTGGTCATGTTCATTTACCGGGACGATTATTACAACAAAGATACAGAGACCCCGGGCCAGGCGGAGATCATTATCGCAAAACAAAGAAACGGCCCCATAGGGACCGTTCACCTGGCATGGCTGCCGGATTACACGAAGTTTGCAAACCTAACCTGGAAGGAATAGGCGTTTTAACCGCTGGGCCGCTCCCTGGCTTCCGGCAGTCTCTTTTCGAAAGGACTGCTGCTGCCGGATGAGCTGGTCCAGCTTTTTAAATTGTTCTTCTTCCTGCCGCTCTTTTGCGTCCAGAAGGAAGGACATTTCTTTTGTGATCATGGCTGCAAGCACTTCGTTGTTGTTTTCCAGCATGCGTTTTATGCGGAGCTGTTCCCTTGTGCGCTTCATATCGGGAATGAGCGCCTTCAGCTCGTCAAAGGGAACACCCTGCTCGTACAGTTCTTTGATGCAGTTATACAGCTTTGTGTCTTCTTTTGTTGCGCTGCTGAGTGTGTTCAGTGCATTTCCCATATTCATACCCCCTTTATACATAGATGAGTATAACATGTACACCGGGACAAGATTGTCAAAAGGGGTCGGCATCGTGTACGAAAATCCTACAAGAAAACCCTGCAAGAAAATCCTGCGCAAAGCGGTTCCCTGCCTGAAATGAAAAAACAGACCGCCCGCATCAGGTGCAGACAGTCCGCCTTTTTGCTATGTTCATATAAATCTCTGAGAAAAACTTCTCGTCTGGGATTAGCCCTGGGAGATAGCTCCTGTAGGACACTGAGCTGCGCAAGCGCCGCAGTCTACACAAGCGTCTGCATCGATCTCATAGTGATCTGCTCCCTGAGAGATAGCTCCTACTGGACATTCAGCTTCGCAAGCGCCACAGCTTACGCACTCATCACTAATTACATGTGCCATGATATATTCCTCCTTTGACTATTGTCGTTATTTATACATATAATAATACAAAAGCTGCAAATATACAAGACTTAGTGATGTTCTAAATTTAGCACAATTTTGCCTTTTTGTACGCCGCCAGGATGATCTGGCGGGCAGCGGCGGCCTCCTCCTTTGTGGCTTCACGGGTTCCCTCCAGGGGATAGGGAAGGCCCAGCTTTTCATACTTTACCTTACCCAGTGTGTGGTAGGGGAGCACGTCCAGAGCCTGCACATTGTGCAGGGAGGCCATGAAGGTGCCCAGACCTTCCAGATACTCCCGATAGAGCGTGATGCCGGGGACCACCACATGGCGGATCCACACGGGGATGCCCTGCTCGTCCAGATGCCGGGCAAATGCCAGGATCTGGCGGTTGGAATGGCCGGTCAGGCTCTGGTGCTTTACGTCGGATATGTGCTTGATATCCAGCAGTACCAGGTCTGTCAGAGCTAAAAGTTCTGCAAGCTGTGTCATAAACCGCTCGCTATGGGGATTGAACATGATCCCCGAGGAGTCGATGCAGGTATGGATATGATTTCGTTTCAGATCCCGGAACAGTGCGATGAGAAAGTCCATCTGCATCATGGGTTCTCCTCCTGTCACTGTCACGCCGCCGTTGCGGTAGAAGGGGAGATTGGAATAAAACCCCTCCAGGACCTCATGGACGCTCATGAGGGTTCCCTTCCCGTACTCCCAGGTGTCCGGGTTGTGACAGTACCGGCACCGCATGGGACAGCCCTGGAAAAATACGACATAGCGTATGCCGGGGCCGTCCACCGTGCCGCAGCTCTCGATGGAGTGGATATATCCTTTACATTCCCTCGTGGAAGGTACGTGAGATGACATCGTCCTGCTGTTCCTTTGTCAGCTTATTGAAGTTGACCGCGTACCCGGATACACGCACGGTGAGCTGGGGATATTTTTCCGGGTGCTTCTGGGCGTCCAGAAGGGTCTCGCGGGTGAACACATTTACGTTCAGATGGTGTCCTCCCTGCTCCACATAACCGTCTAACATTGTCACAAGATTGTCTACCTGCTGCTGATTTACTGCCATAATGTTACTCTCCTTTCTTAATTGTACTGTCTGTTATTCTCTGTCAATGCTCTCCTCAATGTTGGGGATGTTGCATGCCATGTTGGCGCACTCGTCTTCCAGCCTGTCTATATCCAGGTCGCCGGCGAAGATGCGGTCGTCTTTTCCAAGAGCCCCCGGAATGATGGAGAAGGTGTTGGAAATGCCGTCCTGGGCGTGGCGGAAGGGGATCTTTGCCACAGATGCCAGGGAGGCGAGAGCGCCGTGGGTGTCACGTCTGTGCATGGGGTTGGCGCCGGGAGCCAGAGGCTCGCCCTGCTTTCTTCCGTCCGGTGTGTTTCCTGTCTTCTTGCCGTACACTACGTTGGAGGTGATGGTCAGGATGGACATGGTGGGGATGGAGTGGCGGTAGGTGTGGTGCTTGCGGATCTTGTCCATGAATGTGCGGACGATCTCCACAGCGATCTCATCTACTCTGTCGTCGTTGTTTCCGTATTTGGGGAAATCTCCCTCCACCTCGTAGTCCACTACAAGGCCGTCCTCGTCCCGGATGGGTTTTACCTTGGCGTACTTGATGGCGGACAGGGAGTCGGCCACCACAGAGAGACCTGCGATGCCGGTGGCGAAGTACCGTTTTACCTCCCGGTCGTGGAGGGCCATCTGCAGTTTCTCATAGCAGTATTTGTCGTGCATGTAGTGGATGACGTTCAGGGTGTTCACATAGAGACCTGCCAGCCACTCCATCATGTCGTCAAATTTCTGCATCACATCGTCGTACTCCAGATATTCGGTGTCCACCGGGCGGTATCTGGGGCCTACCTGCACTTTCATGCGCTCGTCCACACCGCCGTTGATGGCGTAGAGAAGGCATTTTGCCAGGTTGGCGCGGGCGCCGAAGAACTGCATCTCCTTGCCCACACGCATGGAGGAAACACAGCAGGCGATGGCGTAGTCGTCGCCGTGGGTAGCACGCATCAGATCGTCGTTCTCGTACTGGATGGAGGAAGTCTTGATGGACATCTTTGCACAGTACTCCTTGAAGGTCCTGGGAAGTCTTGTGGACCACAGGACAGTCAGGTTCGGCTCCGGTGCGGTGCCCAGGTTGTCCAGGGTGTGGAGGTAGCGGAAAGAAGTCCTTGTCACCAGCGGACGCCCGTCGATGCCCACGCCTCCGATGGACTCTGTTACCCAGGTAGGATCCCCGGAGAAGAGGGAATTATACTCCGGTGTGCGGGCGAATTTGACAAGGCGCAGCTTCATGATGAAGTGGTCGATATACTCCTGTGCCTGCTCCTCTGTGATAAGGCCTCTGTCCAGATCTCTCTGGATATAGATGTCCAGGAAGGTGGAAGTACGGCCAAGACTCATAGCGGCGCCATTTTGCTCCTTGACAGCTGCCAGATAGCCGAAGTAGAGCCACTGGATGGCCTCCTTTGCGTTCTTTGCCGGCTTGCTGATGTCAAATCCGTAGATGTCTCCCAGTTCTTTCAGCTCGCCCAGGGCCCGGATCTGCTCGGCCAGCTCTTCCCGCAGGCGGATGTTGTCGCCGGTCATGCGGACCAGGGAGGTGGCGAGCTGCTGCTTTTTGTCCTCAATGAGCCAGTCTGTTCCATACAGGGCTACCCGGCGGTAGTCGCCGATGATGCGGCCTCTGCCGTAGGCGTCCGGAAGACCGGTGATGATGGCTGATTTTCTCGCCAGACGCATCTCGGGAGTGTACACGTCAAACACACCCTGGTTGTGGGTCTTCCTGTATTTTGTGAAGATCTCCACCACTTCCGGGTCCACTTCGTAGCCATTTTCGTGGCAGGCGTTCTGGGCCATGCGGATGCCGCCGAAAGGCTGCAGGGAGCGCTTGAAAGGTTTGTCTGTCTGGAAGCCCACGATCTGCTCCAGATCCTTGTTCAGGTAGCCGGGGCCGTGGGAGGTGATGCCGGAGACGATCTTTGTGTCCATGTCCAGGACGCCGCCTGCCTCACGCTCCTTCTTTGAGAGTTCCATGACCTGGTCCCAGAGCTTTCTGGTGGCCTCTGTGGGGCCAGTAAGGAAAGAGTCATCTCCCTCGTAGGGTGTGTAGTTATTCTGAATAAAATCGCGCACATTTACGGAAGTGCGGTTCCATCTGCCCGGACGGAAACCGTCCCAGCTCTCTGCGATCCAATTTTTTTCCATGTATGATCCTCCTCTAAAGTGAAATAGTAACAGTGGTAATCCGTTGTGTCCTTATTATATGAGAACGGGTATCATTTAGTCAATAGATGGATTGTATTTATTTGTATACAGTATACAAAAATGATAAAAATTATACACGAGTTCCCGGCATGGGCTAAATTTAAGAAATTTTTCAACATTTTTTCAATATTTTGGTGTATAGTGTTTGTAGTCAATTTTTCAAAGATGTGGAGTGTTGAGAAAATGAGAAGCTTATGGAGGATTTCGGCACTTCTGGCCAGTGCGGCTGTAGCGCTGGCAGGGTGCGGTCAGACAAAGATCAATGACGGGGAGGAACAGACGACGACCGTCAACAGGACAGAGGAGAAGGTGGACGAGGAGAAGGTACGCCTGGAGGCTCTGGACCCTTCGGCCTACGGGAATGTGGAAGGACTGAATCTGGAGGCGGGTACCTATATATCTGTCATTGGAAAAGCTTCCGGAGGCGATTTCTGGGACAAGGTGAAAGAGGGGGCTGAGAAGGCTGTCTCTGATATCAATGAGGCCCTGGGATATAAAGGGGAGGACCGGGTGCGGATGGTGTACAGCGGCCCCTCTGAGGCGGGCGATGTGGATGAGCAGGTGAATATTCTGGACGAGGAGCTGGCCCGGTATCCCCAGGCCGTGGGCATCTCCATTATAGACTCCCAGTCCGGGGATGTGCAGTTTGATCTGGCTGCTGAGAACGGTATTTCTGTGGTGACATACGACTCTCTGAGCAATTACCAGAACGTGATGGCCAAGATCAGCACGGACAATGACGCAGCCGGAGCGGAGGCGGCAGACCACCTGGCTGAGACCATGGGAGATAAAGGGAAAGTCCTGATCTTTGCCCACGACTCCAGGTCCCTGACCACCCAGGAGAGAGTGGACGGCTTTGCCCAGAAGATGCAGACAGATCATCCTGGGATCACCGTGGGAAACACCTACTATCTGGATGAGCTGGAAGAGCTGAAACAGACCATCGCAGACGAGATCAACGGGGGAACCTACGCCAGGGAAGGGCAGGAGGCAGCGCCCATAGAGGACGAGGGAAACCGCGTCGCTGCAGAGGACATCTCCGATGAGGAGGCCATGGACTATATCTTTGCGAAAAATCCGGATGCCACAGCCATCTACGGCACAAGCGGAGAGGCAGTCATGGCGGCTGTGGAGAACACTCAACGGTTGGAGAAAGAAGACGTGAGCATTGTGGGGTTTGATGCCACGGAGGAAGAGGCCCAGGCGCTGGAGGACGGTCTGGTGGAAGGGCTTATCGCCCAGAATCCTTACGGCATGGGCTACGCCACAGTGGTAGCCTGCTCGAGAGCCATTCTGGAGATTGGAAATGAGGCGGAGGTGGACTCCGGCTACATATGGATCACAGCGGACAACATGGAGGACCCGGAAGTGGCCGCCATGCTGTATTAGAGATCCTCTATCCTGCGTGCAGGAGAAAAGAATAGCTTTGCATACAAACAGAAAAAGGAGGGCCACATTTCCGAAGAGGATATTCCGGCGGGAGGGGTGAGAGACTGTCATGCAGGCTCGAACCCCGGAGCCGGCCTCAAGGAAATGTGGCCCTCCTTTTTCGTACCATTTATACAAAGCTAACTGCCTTTTTTGGGCAGGGAGAAGATGAACTCGGTCCCCACCCCCTCGGTGCTGATGACATTGATATTTTCTCCATGTGCCTGGATGGCCTCCTTGACAATGGACAGACCCAGGCCGGTGCCCTTCTTGTCCTTTCCCCTGGAGGCGTCTGTCTTGTAGAAGCGCTCCCAGATCTTGTTCAGGGAGTCCCTGGGGATGCCGATGCCGTAGTCCTTGACGGAGATGTAGACCTTGTCGCCCCGGTCTGTGGTCTCCACGGTGATGCTGGAGTCCGAATCGCTGAACTTGATGGCATTGTCGATCAGATTGTAGAGAACCTGTTGGATCTTTTTCCGGTCCGCATATACGTTCAGATGTCTGGCAGCCAGAAGGAGCTCAATGGAGATCTTTCTCTTTGTGCAGATGACTTCAAAGGTGGCTGCGGTGTTCTTGATGACTTCGTGTATGTCGAAGACTTCCTTGTTCAGGAGAATGTCCTTTGTGTCGAACTCGTTCAGGGTCAGCAGATCCTGGGTCAGATCTGTCAGGCGCTCTGTTTCAAAGAGGATGATATTCAGATATTTCTGCTGCATTTCCGGCGGGATGGTGCCGTCCGCCATAGCCTCCACATAGCCTTTGATGGAAGTGAGGGGGGAGCGGAAGTCGTGGGATACATTTGCCACGAATTTTTTCTGGTAGTCCTCCATATCCCGCAGCTGGGCGGACATGTAGTTCAGGGAGGCGGAGAGGTATCCCATCTCGTCCTGGGTAGTCACCGGGATCTCATACTCCAGGTTGCCGGAGGCGTACTGGGTGGCAGCCTCCGTGATCCTGCGCAAAGGTCTGTACACCAGAAATTGGAAGGCCATCAGTACAATGAAGGACAGCAGATAAATGATGATCACCGTGGCGTAGACCGCACGCATCAGGGTCTTTCGGAAGTCCGTCAGATCCGACACCTCCTTGTGAATCAGCAGATAGCCCTTTGTGGAAAAGCCCTGGATTACCGGCGCGCTGACGGTGAGTACATCCTCCTCAAAATAGCCGTGATAGTCCCCTTCCTGGTAGGTGGCGCTGCCGCTCTCGGCAGGATCGAAATCCTGGATCTGGGATGGAGCCGAAGGATAGCTGTCTGGCCGGGAGGAGAGCAGGATATTTCCCTCTTTGTCTACCAGCCAGACGGCGGCATCCGCATAGGAGGAGAGGCCGTTCAGCTGCATTTTCACCTCTGAGCCTGACAGCAGCTCATTAAAGTACTCGGGCAGGTAGTCGTTTGCCATGGCGGTTGCCTCTGCGTAGAGGCGGTCCGCCTCCGAGGACTTCAGATTGCTGTATGTGAGGCCGGAGGCCAGGGTGGCCGCGGTGAACAGGCTTAAGAACCCCAGGATGATGTAGACAAGGATGAACTTCAGATAAAGGGTGCTGTTCAGCGGCAGATTATTTTTTCCTGTCTTTTTTCGCGAGAAAAGCATTATTTTACCTCGAATTTATAACCGATGCCCCACACGGTGGCAAGAGACCAGGAGGGATGATCCTTGATCTTCTCACGGAGACGTTTGATATGTACGTCCACAGTCCGTGTGTCGCCGATGTATTCATAGCCCCAGATCTGGTCCAGTAGCTGCTCCCTTGTGAAAACCTGGTTAGGAGAAGAGGCAAGGAAGTAGAGGAGTTCCAGCTCTTTTGGAGGCATGTCCACATTTTTCCCGTCCAGGAGCACGGAATAGTTGGTCAGGTTGATGACGATGCCGGGGTATTCCACACATTTTCCCCTGTCTTCCGCCGGCATCTCCTGGCGGACGGGCTGGTAGCGGCGCAGAACAGCCCTGACCCGGGCCACCATCTCCTTGGAGTCGAAAGGTTTCATAATATAATCGTCTGCTCCCAGCTCCAGACCCAGCACCTTGTCAAACACTTCGCCTTTGGCGGATAGCATGATAATGGGGGTCTGGGAACGGCTGCGGATCTCCCGGCACACCTGGTACCCGTCGATGCCGGGCAGCATCAGATCCAGGAGAATGAGGCTGGGATGATACTGGTCAAAGGCCTTCAGTGCCTCCTCGCCGTCGTGAACGATCATGGTGTCAAAGCACTCCTTTGTCAGATACAGAGAGATCAGCTCTGCAATATTTTCATCGTCATCTACGATCAGTATTTTTTGTTTGTTTACCATAAATATCCCCCTTGCCTATTTGAATTCCACAATGGTGACACCTGCATCGCCCTCGCCGAAGGCAGCCAGGTGGAAGTCCTTGACGTGCTTCTGCCTGCGCAGGTACTTGTGGATGCCGTTGCGGAGAGCGCCTGTGCCCTTTCCGTGGACGATGCGCACCGGGCTGATGTGGGCCAGGTAGGCGTCGTCCAGATATTTGTCCAGCTCTGCCACGGCCTCGTCCACTGTCTTGCCCAGAAGGTTGATCTCCGGGCTGACGGACAGGGATTTTCCCATCTTCATCTTACCCTGGGAGGTGCGCCGCAGATTCTTGGCAGCTGTGTACACGGGCTGTTCTTCGATGATCTCCAGATCAGAGATGTTGACCTGGGAGTTGAGGATGCCCATCTGTACGTTTACATTTCCCTTTGTGTCGGGGAGGGATGTGACAGTGCCGTTCAGGTTCAGACTCAGGACGCGGACGGACTCGCCCAGCTTAAAATCGCCGGGCTTATGCTGTTTCTTCGGCTTTGGCGCTGCCAGCTTCTTGCCGGAGCCGGTGGAGGCGATCTTCTTGCGGAGCCGCTCTCTTTCTTTTTCCATCTCCGAGACGGAGATGTTCTCTTTCCCGAACTTCCGGAAGTTTTTCATGGTCTCGTCGGCCATTTCCTTGGCCTCTTCCAGGATGGCCCGGGCCTTGTCATTTGCCTCCTCCAGGATGCGGTCCCGCTGGGCATCCAGTTTGGCCTGTCTTGCCGCGGTCTCGCTCTTCATCTTCTCCAGCTCCCGCCTGTAGGCGCTGATCTCCTCTTTTTCCCTGTCAATGATGCGGCGGCTCTGTTCCAGATTGGTCAGCAGATCTTCAAAGGACTCCTCCTGGTCGGAGAGATGCTTTCTGGCCTCATCGATGATATAGTCCGGAAGCCCCAGCCTGCTGGAGATGGCAAAGGCGTTGCTCTTGCCGGGAATGCCGATGAGGAGACGGTAGGTGGGGCGCAGCGTAGCCACGTCAAACTCGCAGGAGGCATTTTCCACTCCCTCGGTGGAGAGGGCGAAGACTTTCAGCTCGCTGTAGTGGGTGGTGGCCATGGTGCGGATCCCCTGCCGGTGAAGGTGCTCCAGGATGGCGATGGCCAGGGCGGCTCCCTCGGTGGGGTCCGTGCCGGCGCCCAGCTCGTCGAAGAGAACCAGGCTGTCCGGAGTGATATGCTTCAAAAAGGATACAATATTTGTCATGTGGGAGGAGAAAGTGCTGAGACTCTGCTCAATACTCTGCTCGTCCCCTATATCTGCAAACACGTTAGTGAACACGCCCAGCTCGGAACGGTCCAGGGCGGGGATGTGGAGGCCTGCCTGCCCCATCAGGGTGAAGAGGCCTACGGTCTTCAAAGAGACCGTCTTTCCGCCGGTGTTGGGACCTGTGATGATGAGAAGGTCAAAGTCCTCCCCCAGTGTCAGGGAGATGGGGACAACCTTTTTCTGGTCCAGAAGGGGGTGGCGCCCCTGGCGGATCCGTATTCTCCTTTCATTATTAAAGAGAGGGCGGCTGGCGTTCATGGAGAGGGCAAGAGCGCCCCTTGCAAAGATGAAATCCAGCTCTGTCATGGCCTTGTAGTCGGCCCGGATAGCGTCCACATACTGGGCGGTCTCATTGCTTAAGTCCGCCAGGATGACCTGGATCTCCTCCTGCTCTTTCCCGTACAGCTCCTTCAGGTCATTGTTCAGCTTGACAATGGACATGGGCTCGATGAACAGAGTGGAGCCGGTGGAGGACTGGTCGTGTATCATGCCCGGCACCTGGCTTCTGTACTCTGCCTTCACGGGGATGCAGTACCTGTCCCCCCTCATGGTGATGAGGGCGTCCTGCAGGTAACTGCGCAGGGGGCCGTTTACAAGGGAGGTCAGGGTGGAGTGGATCTTGTCTCCCGCCAGGCTGATCTGCCGGCGGATGTGCTTCAGCCCCGGGCTGGCTTCGTCGCTGATCTCCTCTTCGCTGATGATGCAGCGGTCGATCTCAGCTGCCAGTCTGGTGAGGGGCTCGATCTGATCGAAGTAGACATCCAGGCAGTCGGCGGTCTCGTCCACTGTCTCGTGGCGTCCGTAAGCCTTGGCCCGGCCGGCGGCTTTTAAGACTTTGCAGATCCTAAGGAGCTCTCCGGCCCCTAAGGTGCCGCCGATCTCCAGGCGTTTCAGGGAGTCGCTGACCGGATCACAGCCGGAAAAAGAAAGGCGGCCTTTTTTCACGATCCGTGAAAAGGCGGCCTGGGTCTGCTCCTGGGCGGTCTCGATCTTGTTGATATCTGTGTATGGTTTTAAAGAGCGGCAGGACCGGACGCCCCCCGGGCAGGTGGCCTGGGCGGTGAGAAGGTCCACGATCTTGTCGAATTCCAGTTTTGTCAGTGTTTTATGATTCATGTACGTTCACCTGTATAATTTTATGGGTCGCAGACATGGCATCCGCGATGTGGTTATTATACTCCATTTACAGGGGAAAGAAAAGGATAATTATTGAACATTGCGGGGGGATATTGTATACTAAAACAAGGATTGCACAAGGAGAAGATGGGTCATGGAATATCATGAAAATCCTGAAGAGAGCAGAGAGGAAAACGAAGGAGAAAAGAAAGAAGAGTTTTCCTTTATGCAGGAAACCATCAAGGATGAGAACGGCGGATACAGGAAGATCCGCAATACAGTCTTGAAATATGCGGGCCTGGGTCTGATATTCGGACTTGCGGCCTGTCTGGGATTTTATGCCCTCAGACCATGGGTGGAGAACCGGTTTTCCAGCAATCCCGAGAAGATCACCATCCCGGAGGAGGAAGAGGAGACGCAGGAAGGAGAGGAAGGACAGCAGGAGGAGACTTCACCTGCTCTTACGGTGGATGATTACGAGGAACTGAACCGGGTTCTTGTGAACGTGGCCAATACAGTGAACAGGAGCATGGTAGAGATATCTGTCCAGATTTCGCAGCCTGCGGGGCAGGAGCAGGCACTTGTGGATGAGGACAGTGTGGCGGGGGCTATCTTTGAGGACAATGGCGTGGAGCTGCTGGTGGCCGCCAAGGAGCTGGATGTGCCGGAGGGAGGCTCCCTGCAGGCACGTCTTGCGGACGGCAATTCCTACAGCGTCAGCGTGAAAAAGAGGGATGCCAACCTTGGCATTGCCGTCTACGCCATCGACAAAAACGCTCTGTCAGACACGGCCTGGAACCAGATTCAGACAGCGGTGCTGGGCAGTTCGGGCGGCATTTCCAAGGGAGACCTCGTCATTGCCATAGGCAGTCCCTTCGGGTATTATGGAGGCATGGGCTTTGGCGTGATCTCATCTGCCCGGGAGGCGGTCAGCCGGGCGGACGGAGAGTACAGCCTTCTTTGCACGGATATCGGAGGCAGCAGCAGCGGCACCGGGATCCTTGTCAACACAGACGGACAGATCGTCGGCCTGATCGACCAGGAGCACTTTTACGAGGATGGAGAGTCCGGGCCTGTGGCGGCCTACGGCATTTCAGACCTGAAGGAGGCGCTGGAATTTTTGTCCAACGGCCAGGCTGTACCCTACATCGGCATCCACGGTGTGACGGTAACGGAGGAGCTGACTGCCGGCCAGGGCATTCCGTCAGGGGTGTATGTGCAGGAGGTGAGCACAGACTCGCCGGCCATGGCGGCAGGGATCCAGAGCGGCGATGTGATCACGGAAGTGGCAGGCACCCAGGTGACCACCCTGTCCGGCTACAACAGCGCCCTGATGCAGCAGGAAGCAGGCGACGAGATCCGCGTGAAAGGACAGCGCCAGGGAACCGGAGGCTATGTGGACATCACCTTCCGGGTGACTGTGGGCAGCAGAGAATAGAAAAATAATTAGAAAGAGGCATTTTATATGAGATATATCAACACTCTCTGTGAGGGAGAGACGATCAGGAACATTTACCTGTGCAAGGGAAAACGTTCCGCGGAGACAAGAAACGGCAAACCATACGACAATCTGATCCTCCAGGACAAGACAGGTACTCTGGACGGCAAGGTCTGGGATCCCAATTCCAGCGGCATCGCAGATTATGATGAGATGGATTTCATCGAGGTGTACGGCGAGATCATCAGTTACAACAACGCGCTGCAGCTGAATATCAAGCAGATCCGCAAGGCCTATGAGGACGAGTACAACCCGGCAGACTACATGCCCTCCACAGAGAAAGACCCGGAGGCCATGTACCAGGAGCTTTTATCTTACGGGCGCCAGGTGAAAAACCCGTACCTTCGGAAGATCATAGAATACTACTTTGAAAACGATCCGGAATTTATCAAGAAATTTAAAAACCACTCAGCAGCCAAGACCGTTCACCACGGCTTTGCCGGAGGACTTCTGGAGCACACCTTAAGCGTGGTGCGGTTCTGTGAGTACATGGCAGGGGCCTATCCCATCCTGAACCGGGATCTGCTCTACACAGCGGCCATGTGCCACGACATCGGGAAGATCAGGGAGCTGTCCCCCTTCCCGGCCAATGATTACACAGATGACGGCCAGCTTCTGGGACACATTGTCATCGGTGTTGAGATGATCAGCGACGCCATCCGCACGATCCCGGATTTCCCGGAGGTGCTGGCCAGCGAGCTGAAACACTGTGTCATCGCCCACCACGGCGAGCTGGAGTACGGCTCCCCGAAGAAACCGGCCCTGGCCGAGGCCATGGCCCTCAACTTCGCGGACTGCACGGACGCCAAGATGCAGACACTGACAGAGATCTTCAAGGATAAACAGGGCAACAGGGAGTGGCTGGGGTATAACCGGCTGTTCGAGACAAACCTGCGGCGGACAGAGATGTAAATTGTATAAAATGTATTTGGGGACGTAACAAAGTTCAAAAGTGTTACGTCCCAAATTCATATAAATGGTGTGTAAAAGTGACACAAAGGGGAATGTTTATGCAGAAAAATGATTTGGTGACAGTGCAGATAGAAGACATGGGCACAGGCGGAGAGGGTATCGGCAAGGTGGATGGATGCGCTCTTTTTATTAAGGATGCGATTATCGGGGATCTGGTGGAAGCGAAGATCATGAAGATGAAGAAGAACTACGGGTATGCAAGATTAATGAATATTCTTACGCCCTCACCTGCCCGTCAAAATGCAAGGTGCCGCGAGGCCCGCAGATGCGGCGGGTGTCAGATCCAGGAGATGGATTACAGGCAGCAGCTTGCCTTTAAAAAGGACAAGGTGGAGAATAATCTTCTGCGGCTGGGAGGCGTGCCCCGGGAGATCCTGGAGAGCGCTATGGAAGGGATCATCGGCATGGACGAGCCCTTCCGCTACCGCAACAAAGCCCAGTACCCTGTCGGCCGTGACCGGGAGAGCAGACTGACAGCGGGCTTCTATGCAGGCAGGACCCACCAGATCATCCCGGTGCCGGACATGGACTGCGCCCTGGGAGCGGAAGAAAACCAGGCGGTCCTGGAGAAGATCCTTGCTTTCATGGAAGAATACAGCATTTCGCCATATGACGAGGAGGCGCACGCCGGGCTGGTCCGCCATGTGCTGATCCGAAAAGGATTTACCACAGGGGAGCTGATGGTCTGCCTTGTTATTAACGGGGAAAGTATTCCTCGCAGCGACGTGCTGGCCGAGCGGCTGTCACAGATACCGGGCATGACAAGCATCACATGCAGCATCAATAGAGAGAAGACCAATGTGATCATGGGAAACGAGATCCGGACCATCTGGGGACAGAGTTACATCACCGACTATATTGGCCCTGTGAAATTCCACATTTCGCCCCTCTCTTTTTTCCAGGTCAACCCGGTGCAGACAGAAAAGCTGTACGGCGCCGCTCTGGAATTTGCAGGGCTTACAGGAAAAGAGACCGTGTGGGATCTGTACTGCGGCATCGGAACGATTTCCCTTTTCCTTGCCAGGGAGGCAGGACAGGTGTACGGGGTGGAGATTGTTCCCCAGGCTATCGAAGATGCAAAAAATAATGCCGCAGCCAATGGCATCGAAAACGCCAGATTTCACGTGGGCAAGGCGGAGGAAGTGCTGCCCGACCTGTATGAAAAAGAAGGTATCCGTGCAGATGTGATCGTGGTGGATCCGCCAAGAAAGGGCTGTGAGCAGGCCGTGCTGGAGACCATGGTGAAGATGCAGCCGGAGCGGATCGTGTATGTGAGTTGCGATCCTGCCACGCTGGCCCGGGACGTGAAGTATCTGCGGGAGAGCGGGTATGAGATCAAGAGGGTGAAGGCTGTGGATATGTTTCCGCATACGGTGCATGTGGAGACCGTCTGTTGTCTACATCGGGTGAATTCGTAGAAATGCTGAATTTTCAGCACTTTGCGAGGTATATTAGCTTTTCACCAACGGGAAAACAGGGCAAGAAAAAGCAGATTATGAGTGGGATTGAAGTGTCTGTAGTTCTGCACCTCGTGTAAGTGAACACATTTGAAATCCGTTCATAACTTCTAAATTAAATACTTGAAAAAGCCGAAAGGACGCTTGTTTTCAGAGATTCTGAGATGAGTGTCCTTTTTCTTATGCCGGAAAAGAACAAGGAGGAATGGAAAATGCCAAAGAGAAAAGAAATGTGTTCATCAGTAAGTATTGAGCCGGATAAGGGCATTGTAATGATGAGTATTTCAGAATTACATGATTTTAAGGGGCATCCTTTTAAGGTGGAAAGGAACCCGGAATTATTTGAACTTCGACAAAGTATTGAAAAAGAGGGGATACTGATTCCGCTGCTGATAAGGAAAAATCCCAATGGTGACGGTTATGAGATTATTGCCGGACATCGGAGAAAGGAAGCTGCCATTTGGGCAGGAATCACAGAACTTCCGGTGATTATCCGGGAACTGGATGATGATCAAGCCACTATTGCTATGGTGGACAGCAACCTGCAAAGAGAGAAAATTCTTCCAAGTGAAAAAGCATTTGCCTATAAGATGAAACTGGAGGCCATGAAACAACAGGGCAGGAGAAATGATTTAACTTCGGGTCAAGTTGAACCGAAGTTGGAAAATGAAACATTAGAAATCTATCCGCTGGAAAGCGAAATAGACGAAAACGGAAGAGTGATCATTAAACAAAAATCTGGTAAAAAAGGAATTCGAAGTAATGAACTTCTTGCCAGACAGGTGGGGGAAAGTGTCAATCAGATCAAGCGGTATATCAGATTGACACATTTAATCCCGAAGATTTTGGATATGGTGGATGAAGAAAAGCTGGCACTGACTTCCGCAGTGGAGATTTCTTTTCTGACGGAAGAGGAACAGTACGAATTACATGCAGTCATGGAAATAGAACAGAGTATTCCAAATCTGTCTCAGGCAAATCGGCTGAAACGTATGAGCCAGCAGAATCTTCTGGATATGGATAGTATTTATGAAATTATGGAGGAGGTGAAACCGAATCAAAGGGAACAGGTAAAGATTCCATTGGACAGGGTGGGGAAATATTTTCCGGCAGACTACACACCTTTACAGCAAATCGAGTTGATTGAAAAGCTGTTAAGGGGATGGGCGAAACAGAATAAAAATATCAGCAGATAAAAATGGAGGGAAGATCGATATGAACAGAGAGAACAGTATATTTGAACAAATGGGTGGAACTTATGTGCAGCTTGGAGGTTATCTGCTTCCCAGTTTAGGGATTGCTCCGATAGAGGAATCAAGATCCATTGGAAAGTATGGTTTGCTTCGCAAAAGTTATCTGAAAGACCATAAGACGGGCTGGTATCAGTCTATGCTGCTAACTGGAAAGCTGGATAAACATTTGGTGGATATAGACGAACAGGCAAGGGAACGGTTTGAACGGATCATTGAGCAGATGAAGCGAGTGGAACAGGTCACCGAAGAATTAAAGGCAAAGGATCCGCTTGCATGGGTACAGGCAATGAACAGCATTTGTAACCGGGCGGATGAAATCGTCCGGCAGGAACTGATTTATAATTAGACAGGGAACATGGAAAGGGAGGTAATTCATACCTCTCTTTTCTTATGGAAAAAAAGGAGGCGATTCTGATGAAGAAAGAACGAAAGATTATCAATACCAACATCCGACTGAATCTGATGAATGAGCAGGACAGACAAGCCTGGAACTATCTGCGGGGTATGGACAGGAAGAAATATAAATCTTACACAAAGGCAGTTGTCCTTGCGTTGAATGATTATTTCTCCAGACAGGAACAGATTGAGGCTGATCCCTATTTGGAAACCCGGAAAAAGGAAGATGAGTTTTTAAACCGTGTGGAAGAAGCTGTGGAGCGGGGGGCAAGGCAGTCCATGCCCCTTGTACTGGCGGGAAATCTTCTGGAGTTATTGAAACCCGCTATGGAGCAGTTAAAGGAAAACAGACATGAAGAAAAGGAGGAAACAAAGTATGAGTAGATCAAAGAGAACCGTGGAAGAACGGATTGCCGAGCTGAATAAAAGAGAACAGGATATGCTGGAAAAGGCAAGTCGGCTTAAGGCACAGAAGAAAGAACTGGAAAAACGTTATAAAGAAGAACAGAAAAAAGCCAGAACTCACAGGCTCTGCCAGATTGGCGGAGCTGTGGAATCCGTGCTGGGTGGCCCCATTGAAGAAGTGGATATTCCAAAGCTGATCGGCTTTTTGAAACGGCAGGAAGAAAATGGGTGCTATTTTTCCAGAGCAATGGGCAGGGATCCCAAAGAGAAGAAATATACAGAAGCAACCAGGCGGGAGGACTTTTAAAATCCGATGTATTGTTTCCGGCAGGAAATATACAACGGCGCACTTATAGACAACCAGAGGTCGTCTTTTTATAAGTGCGGCATTTCATGCAGACCAATTTCCCATTGGAAGGGCTCTCCGAGGGGCATTTCATGCAGACCACCCTATGCGGTTGGATGGCACCAGTTTTGCACTGGACGCACCCTCCGGGGGCGATTTCATCGAGACCAATGTTGCATTGGAGGCAGTCTTGCAGACGGCTTGAGAAATACATTTGCCGAAAGAAGGAGGTGGAAGCCGTGGCAATTTTTCATTTCACAGTAAAGATTGTGGGGCGAAGCAAGGGTAAATCGGTCATTTCCGCATCTGCATATCTAAACGGCGATGTGATGAAAAATGATGAGACCGGGAAGTTCAGCTACTATACCGGGAAGAAAGAAGTAGTCTACCGCCAGTTATCCTTGTGTGAGAATGCCCCGCCCCAGTGGGCAGAAGTACCAGCGGAAAATATCGAACGCTTCCAGAAATCCGTTCGTTATAAAAGGGCAAAAGACAAAGAAGAGGCGGTGGAGCAATTTCAGCTTATTTGGCGAAAACAAAAGTTATGGAATGAGGTTTTAAAGGTGGAGAAAAATTCCAATGCCCAGTTGGGACGTTCTATGGAGATATCCTTGCCTCGGGAGTGGAGCCGGGAGGAACAGATCCTCTACACAGATGAATATATCCAAAGGAACTTTGTGGACAAGGGAATGTGTGCGGACTGGGCAATCCACGATAAGGGGGATGGTAATCCACACGTCCATCTTCTGCTTACCCTGAGACCTTTTGAGGAAGACCACAACTGGGGAAATAAAGAAACAAAGGACTGGGATTTTGTACGGGATGAATCAGGAAAGATTGTGAATGACCCTGCTCATCCGGACTGGTGGCAGGATAAAAAGAATCCGGAGCACTGCGGTATACGGATTCCGGTTATGGATGAGGAAGGAAAGCAGAAAGTGGATTCCCGGAATCGGAAACAGTGGAAACGGGTGCTTGTGGATACAACCGGGTGGAACAATCCAAAGAACTGTGAACTGTGGCGGAGTGCATGGGCGAAAACCTGTAACCAGCATCTTCCGCCGGAGAAACAGGTTGACCACCGTTCCTATGCCCGGCAGGGGAAAATGGAAATCCCCACCATCCATGAGGGTGCAGAAGCCAGAAAGATCGAAGAAAAATACCTTGCCGGGAAAGCGGAAAAAGGTTCGTGGAAAGTGGCGGAAAATAACATCATCAAAAGACAGAACCGGATTCTTCACAGCATCCGGCAGATGTTTGAAAAAGCATACGTGGCACTGGAAAAATGGAAGGAGTGGTTAAATGACTTTAGAAGAGAGCAGGGACGTGATCCCCATTATGGAAGAAATAATCTCCCTGATCGAGGAGCAGGAAAGGCTTCTCTCAGAGACTTCAAAGGAACTGGAACAGATGGAAATCATGGACAGGCGGATCAAAGAACTGGAAGCCGACTGTCAGAAATGGTACGAATTAGCCTCGAAGCTAAACAGCGAGAACAGACTTTTGCAGAAACAGAACGTGGAATTGCTGAAGCTTTCCGGGCAATAGAGAAAGCGAGGGATATAAATGAACGATTTGAAAAACTCCTGTCCAGAAGGGCTGGAAGAACGGCTGTTAGAGGAAATGGAAACGATGCAGAACGAACTGGAAGAAAAGGAGCAGATTATCTTACAGCAGCAGATACAGCTGGAAGACTCTCTGCGATTGATCGAGAGATTAAACAAAGAGAACAGAGCCGAGAACGTCGAAGCATTGAAGAAAGACTTGCAGAATACAAGAAAGATACTGAACGCCAAAATCAGGGAACGAGACGAGGCAAATATCATGATCGGGAGTCTTCGCTCTAAACTGGAAGAAGCGGTAAAGGAAATAGAATATGTCAAGACTCACCAGAAAACAGTGGAGGTTCCAGTCAAAGTTCCGGAACTCTATGAAAAATGTGAAAGTTGTGACCGGACGGCTTATTTAAGAAGCAGGGGAGTCTATGAGAAAAGGAAAAGAAAACTGGAAAAAGAGTACCGGAGAATGATGCAGGAGATAGAGGGCAGTCTTTTAGGATTGCTTCTTTATTCTGTTATGATCACTCTGTTTTCTGCTGTCCGATCACAGGCATTTGCACAGGATGCGGGCAGGTTCTTTCAGATTATGTGGAGAGGTCTATCATGGCTGGTAGGTGGAATTTTAGGAGTTGGAAGATCGGTGGCAGGGATTAGTATCTATATCTCCCATCCTATCGTTTCTAAAATCCTGTATGGAATTCTGGAATGGGGAACCGCAATCCTGCTTACCAGTGGAATCACTGTTGTATTGGTCTGGATTTTCTATGAAGGAGTGAAAGCCTATGGAGAATGTTTCGGGGATTGGATCAGTGCAGTGATATGGATCGCCAGTGGTGCGGTATTGGTATTTTTTGGAGACTGGATCAGAAAAGCTGTCCCAGTCAATCTTGTACTGCTCCTTCTGGGAGTGCATGGAATCTATATGGGTCTCCGATGGTATTTGCATAAAAAGACAGAAGGATAAAAACAACCGCTTGAAAAGGTGTAAAAAATCTTTTCAAGCGGTATATTTTTTTGCCTATTTTAATGTTCCATGGTCCTTTTCGTGCTGTGCAATCGCCTGACGTATCAGATAAAGCACTTCGCTGTTTATGGAACGACCATCAAACTCAGCAAGACTTTTCAATTTTGCGTGTGTCTCCGAATCAATTCTCAGACCTAAATGTTTATCCTTTTCCATGTGTATCCCCTTTATCTTAATTTAAGTACAGATCAAGTTCATCATATGAGTACATTTTAAGTTCAAATGATGGTATAATGTTCTAAATGGACTCATTTTAAGTACAAAATATTTTTCCACAAAGGATGTGAGGAAATGCAGGAAACAGAGAAAAGGAAATCCAAGTATTACAGAATCCCGGTATGGATGTTCTGGAGCATGATTGTTGTATTTGTTCTTTTGATCGGTGCCGTGTATTTTGGGGAGGAAATATACGAGAAATGGTTGCATAGCGGAGGAAGGGCTGAGATTTCCTATGTGGGTGCAGAATCCACTCTAAAAGAAAAAGCTGCCTGATGTTTATGTGGAAGTAATGACTGGAGCCTGATGAACTATTATCGGCAGTTTGATGCCATAGGATTAATTTCTTTAAATGACTGGTATGTGTTGGATTTTAAAACTGAAGAATATGAAGAAGATCGGCAATATGGACTGGATAACGGTTATACTTGCATTACTACTGGGAATACAGGAGAAATCATTTATCATGCAGAAGAAACGCCGTCTAGAGGGATGGCTTCTATTGAGGTTACACTGCCAGAGAAATATTCTGTGGATATGGGGTTTCTGCTGGAAAATCTCTGTCAGGAATGTCTGGATAAAGTGCTGGAATCTATGGAGATCAGCAAGTGGAATCGGGAAAAGAAAGAACCGATACCGTTGTGTCTGGTGGATTTTAAAACATTAGAAATCTATTCATTGCAGGACTGGCACGTGGGGCAGACAATCAGGGATTACTGGGTGAAAATGGATTATGAAAATAGGAAGATTATGATTAGTGTTTTTACCTATTCAAATGCAGGTTAAAGATTAATAAAATATGCTACTGTGAAAAGTGGAAAAGTTGAGAAAAAGCGATTTGTGTTGTAAAATGTAGATTAAAGTAATATGTATTTAATGCGATGTATACAGTAGGATGCTTAATTAAAATGATAAAGCTTTTTTGACTAAATTAAAATACGAATTATTAAAAAGAGCAGATAGTCAAAAAGGAAAATAGAAAGATACATTGTGATAAAATCAAAAGAGGTGACCAAATGAAACTGACAGTTTATAAGGGGTTTAATCAGGAGTTTCTTGAAACTTTGCAGGAACAACCTTTGGTAGATGGTGAGATTAGTCAAAAGAAAAATGTTCTTGAATTTGATAAATCTACTAGAAAAAAACTTGCTCAAGCACTTATTTTACTTGATGAAGATGATTCTGTATGGATCACCTATGAAGAGTATGCTCTGATAAACAAGAGGATAGATGATGCTGTTGAGGAAGATGGTTTAATTTTAAAAATTTTTAGAAATAATCTGTATCCAGATTATTTCCCTATTGATTTTTCAATGTCACCAGAGTTAGCAACAGAAATTATTGATACAATTAATGGAGATACTCGTGCTGATAATAATGAAAGCGAAGAATGTAAGCGGTATCTTGCTGTATATAGCACAATTTCTGAAATTAATGGTATATATTATGGCAGTTTTTATGAATATGAGCATTTAGAAGAGGCACCTGTAGAAGATTTTTATCCTTTTAATATAACAATTGAAGAAGGCCAGATACGCAGTGATTATGATGTTTTTATTAATGAAGATATTGACACATACTTGAGGGATTTGGAGCGGATTATAGCGATAAAGCCGAATGTTATTGGAGTAAGCTCTACTGATGGCGAAAGTGCTAAGAGAATTCAAAAGTCTCTTCAAGCGTTCTGTAAAGTGAATGGGATTTCGCTTGTTAAACATTATGAAAAATTGTCGGAAGAGATTGTCTTAGAACAGGAACTTGTTTCCATTGCACAGAATGATATTCATATTGATGGATTCACTGAGTTTAGAAAGATTCCATTTTACAAAAATCCGGATATTAATAAAGAAGTCATCGAACTTTCCCAAGCTCATATAATTGAGGAAATTATTAAGCAGGCAGAACGTTCATATGATGGAGAAAATGGCAATGCCTCTCGAGATATTTTTATTACTGCATCAACAGGAGCGGGTAAGTCCGTCATGTTCCAAATCCCAGCGGTTTATCTTGCAAAGAAATACAATAAACTAACTATAATAATAGAACCAGTTAAGGCGCTAATGCAGGACCAAAAAGAAAAATTGAATCAGAGTGGTTATACGAGAGTTGAGGTATTTAACTCAGATCTGATTTCTCAAGTTGAAAAAGAAGCTGTACTTCAAAGAATAAAAGACGGTGAAGTGGATCTTTTGTATTTAAGTCCCGAAACGTTGTTGTCGTATTCTATTGAAACCATTATTGGAGACAGAGATATTGGACTTCTTATTGTTGACGAAGCACATATTGTAACTACTTGGGGAGTTGGGTTTAGACCAGATTATTGGTATCTAGGTAGTTATATTAATCGTCTAAGAAATCAGGTTCAGACATTAAAAGGTATGAAACGAAAGATCTATCATTTTCCAATTTGTGCTTTTACAGCGACGGCAGTAAACGGTGGAATAGATGATTCTGTTAGTGATACTATTATTAGTCTGTATATGGAAAATCCAGTAAAATACATAGGTTATGTACGACGTGAAGATATAAAATTTGATATTGTTCATCATGGAGAAGGGCGTAAGCTTTCCAAATCTGAATATGAAGAGGCTAAAACCAAGGCACTTGACGAAAGAATAAAAAAGTGGCTTGCTCACAACGAAAAAACTATTGTATATTTTCCATATGCTTCATTGGCTGGAGATGCTGCCAAAGGAGTTAGAGGTTTTGCAGGAATTACTCTTGCCAAACGAATCGGCACATATACGGGTCGTAATATCAATGAGATGAGTACCGAGGCATTCAATGAGTATAAACACATGATATTCGAAGGATTTCGTAAAGGTACTACACCGATTATGCTGGCAACAAAAGCATTTGGTATGGGTGTTGATGTTAATGACGTTCAAAATGTATATCACTATGCTGTAAGTGGAAATCTTTCTGATTATGTTCAAGAGATAGGACGCGCTGCACGAAAGTCTTCAATGGAAGGAACGGCAATGACTGACTTTTTCTATAATGATATGACTTTTATGCGGGTGTTATTTGGAATGTCTCAAATCCGCCAATATCAAATAAAGAAAGTTCTCGAAGGTATTTATGATACCTATAAAAGCAAAAAGGGAGCAAGAAGTTTTCTGATTTCCCCACAATCGTTTACTTATATATTTAACGGTAAAAATGAAGGGGATTGCATTAACAAATTAAAAACTTGTCTCCTTATGATTGAAAAAGATTTCCAGAATAAGTTTCCTTTCAAGGTGCTTATTTCTCGCCCTCAGAGCGTATTTACAAAAGCATTTGTTTGTATTTCAAAAGATCACGAAACTGAAGTGCTTGCTTCAAAATATGGTAAGTGCATGAAATATATAGAAAAAGGACGTTACAAAGAAATTCAAGCAGACGGATCAACTCTTAGCGATGGTGGAGATATATATACTATTGATTTGAAACAGATATGGGAAGAGTTTCATCCAAACATATCCTTTCCACAGTTCAAGTATTGGTATTTCAATTCCAATTTGACTTCCAAGGATAAGGTTGAAATTATGCCGTCCATTCGGTCTTATATTCATCCACGACAAAGAGTAAGTGTTGAAGCACGAGGGGAGTATTTGATGTCTGATCTTCGGGAATTAATTTTGACCGATTTTGAGTACATATCTGATTTGCTGTATGGAAACTTTAGAAATACTTATTTTACGACAGAAGATTTTTCAAAACTTATTCGAGAAAAGTATGGTATGGCAAAAGCAAGAATTATTGCAAACTCTCTTTTCGAATTAGTTGACCCGAATGGAAAATGTATAAAACGCAGAACGAATGATTCTTCTGGAAAAACTTATTATTCGCTCACTCATGGTAATTTCAAAGAAATGATGCGTAAGCCGATTATTAAGTCTAAAATTATGAATAACTTATCTAGGACAAATGAAAGTGCATCATATTCTGGCTTTATGAACCTTGAGTCGGATGATACTTCGAGTACGACGTTAAAACTTCTATCAATTTTTGATTACATCACCTATGAAATTGCCGGCGGAGAGGAACCAGAAATTTTTATTCGTTTGAATGATCCAAATAAAGTGAGAAACATTGTTCTGGGTAATACATTTTATTCGAATAATTACGTATCTAAAGCTAAACAGAAACATGAGAGAGATGTCGCTATTCTACTAAAGTTTTTCAATGAACTAAAAACTGACGAAGAACGGTGGACATATATTGAAGAGTATTTTCTTGGATATGACGTCCTTTGCGGTGCAGAAACAAAGACTGTAAAAACGGTAAAGCTAAGCCGTTCTGTTGACAAAGAACATTCTTATCCTACAAATATGTTCCATAACTGGAGTGAACTTGCATCATTCTTTGATGATAGTGAGCAAGTCATCATTGAGCGGATGGCTGAGAATGATATACCTATACCCGAATATTTAGAAACTACCATAAAAAAATCTGATGAGGGGAATGATATCCTTATGTCATGGCCGTCCAAAGACACTTTGGTTTGTCAACAGGATACTGCTGACAGAACCATAGAGTATTTTGAAAGTAAGGGCTGGCATGCATACAAAATTTATGAAATAGACTATAATAAGATAAAGGGAGATTTGCGTTGATATGGCACAGATATATCCTATTAAAGAGGATCTCTCGGATGTACCGTATTCTGAAATAAGAGTATATGAACTCCTTGAACAACTCAATAACAATTTTACTATTTTCCATTCTGTTCAATGGGTAAAACGTGGTAATAAATGGAAATCAACATGGAAAGAAAATGATTTTCTAATTTTAAATAAAACTTTAGGGGCATTAGTTCTTGAAGTAAAAGGTGGAGATATTAGAGTTCATGGTGGAGGTTTTCATCAGATAAACACTTCGACAAATGAAGTTAGTATTTTGAACCCTGATAAAAAGAACGATCCTCTTTCGCAAGCTATTGATGGAATATATCATTATCGAAAAATGCTTGACACAATAGCACCGAATTTGAGTGATCGCTTTCCTATTGAGGCTGCAGTATGGTTTTCAACATGTGAGATCAAGAGCAAACTGCCTAACTTCCCATTAAAATATAGGGAAATTTCTGGTGCGGTTCTTGGGGATGAAGACTTTGAAAAGAAGGGACAGGCAATATATGATATTTTTGAATTTTATGCTTCTCGTGGAAAAGTTAATATAAGCGATGAGGAATATAATATGATTCTGGAATCAATTGCCAGTGACTTTGAATTAATATCTGCTCCTGGAGCTCGTAAGGGTGAACTGGATCATGCATTTTTGAAATTGACCAATGAACAAACTGGTCTTTTGGATTATATTTCAGAACAAAAAAGTGCAACAATCCAGGGGGTAGCTGGGACAGGAAAAACTTTGATTGCTAAGGAGGCTGCACGACGCTTTGGAGCCGACGGGAGAAAAGTATTGTTTCTCTGTTTTAATAGATTATTATTTACCTATTTGCAACACATGTATCCTTATGATAATGTGTCATACTGCAACATTCATACTTTTATTGCAAAATATCGTCCGGGCGCAGATACCTCGTCAAAAGAAAAAAGAACAGCAGAACTTCTAAAGATTGATTGGGATTTTTTGGAGTTTGATGATGTGATAATTGATGAGGGGCAGGATTTTATGGAAGAAGAAGTTGTCTATTTTAAGGAATACATCGATCTAGTTGATGGTCATTTCTTTGTTTTTTATGACAAAAATCAGCTTCTGACAACACAAAAAGTTCCTGCGTGGATTGAAAACGCTGAATGTAAGTTGCTTTTAACTAAGAATTGTCGTAATACATATGAAATTGCGCTTACTTCCTACAATGTCATTGATATTTCATTGAATAAAAAAATAATGATGATTAATGGTGATCAGACATCCATTAGTTTTGTAAAGGGGGAGCCCATAACACGACTTGCAAAACTTATTAGAATGTTGACTGGCGAACATTACGGATATGAATATTCAGATATTGTTATTCTGTCATTGAAATCAGAGGAAGATTCTATTCTCGGGAAGATCAATAAAATAGCTGGCATCCCTATCACCCGTGAAAAAACAAATTCTTCAATCTTGTTTACTACTGCAAGTAAATTTAAGGGCCTTGAAAGTCGTGTTGTAATTATTGTGGACATTGATGAAAAAAGTTTTACAGATGAAGAAAGAAAGCGGATGTTTTATGTTGCTTGTTCAAGAGCCACTCAATGCTTGAATCTTTTTATAAATGGAGATGAACAGAAAATTAAAGATATAGCAGATGCTATCAGTAGGAAAAGTCATTTCGCTGCAAAAGGACGTATTGCTATGAAAACACAAGCTAAAATTCTTGATTTAGATGAGATTATATAGAATTTAAATGATTATAAAAGTATGGGATTAGTATTATGGAAATTAATTATAAAAAATTGAGAAGTGATTTGAAAGATTCTTATGGAACGGCAATGTTTGAAATATCAGTGATTGAGAAAGGTGAGGAGGAAGAACTTATTCGTATTGCTACAAAACTGGGATTTGACTTAGAGATGTGATTAAAATGTATATGGACACATTTGGAAAGCAAGAAGATATAGTAATCGAAAAATAAAAACATGTGTATTTCCATATAAACTTTATTTTTGTTATAAGATGCGTGTAAGTAGTTAATAGTAAAAAGGGGTGATGCAATGACACATGAAAAAATGCGAGAAATGCTTTCAAAAGATGAAAAGATAACCATAGAATACAAAGAATGTGTAAATCAGATACATGATTCCGTATATGAAACAGTGTCGGCATTTTCCAATCGGTATGGTGGCTATATTATTATGGGCGTAAAAGATGGAGGAATCCCGATAGGTGTGAATCGAAATGCGGTTAAGGATTTAAAAAAGAATTTTGTAAATCAATTGAATAATCCTAATAAAATGTCACCTACTCTGTATTTGTCTATAGAAGAATTTGAATATGAGGGAATGTTGTTGTTATATACTTATGTTCCGCCAACATCAACGGTAGAAAAATGTTCCGGACGTGTGTATGACAGAAATGAAGAAGGAGATATGGACATTACAGATTCTCCAATACAAATGGAAAATCTTTATGCCAGAAAGAGCAATACCTATACGGAAAGTAAGCTGTTTCCTTATGTTCGGGAAGAACATTTGAGAACAGATTTAATGGAGAAAGTTCGGAGATTAATTTCAAATAACAATCCTCGTCATGAATGGCTGAAAATGTCAGATAAGGAACTTCTGGTTAGTGCAGGGCTGTATGAAACAGATTTTGTTACAGGAGAGCAAGGCTACAATCTTGCAGCCATATTACTGTTTGGAAAAGATGAGGTAATCCAATCTTGTGTACCGGGCTATGTTACAGATGCGCTATGCAGAAAAGAGAACATGGATCGGTATGACGATCGTTTAATTGTAAAAACGAATCTGATTGAGAGCTATGAAATTTTAATGGATTTTATAGCAAAGCACACATCAGATAAATTCTATCTGGTTGATAATGTCAGAACTAGTGTCAGAGATTTGATCTCAAGAGAGGTTGTAAGTAATATTTTGGTTCATAGAGATTTTTCCAGTGCGTTTCCGGCAAAGGTCATTATTGAAAAAGACTGGATTCGGACGGAAAACTGGTGTAGACCACGGCGTCAGGGGAATATCTTGGAAACAGAATTTACACCATATCCTAAAAATCCGATTTTGGCAAGATTCTTTGTTGCTGTGGGGTTGGCTGATACAATAGGTTCCGGGGTTAGGAATTTATATAAATACACACCTATTTATACTCCGGGAGGGAAACCGGAATTAATTGAGAATGACGTATTTAGAATTAACATTCCGATTACAGAAACAGCAGTCCGTGAATATGCTGAAGAAAATGAATTAACAGAACGTGAGACCACGATTTTTAAAATGATAAAAGCAAATAATAAATTGACCGTTGAAGAAGTTATGGCTGTTTTAGACATTTCGAGGGCAACTGTGTTTAGAGATTATGCAAAAATCCGGAAGAAATGTGGAATTTCTTATGATAAAAAAGCGGGTGAATGGAAAGTATAAGTTTCATGTTGAAATGAGACTGGTGAGACTATACACGAGATTTTTCTGATTTGGATTGCGAAAAAACGGCATATAGAGGACTTTTGAAGGCGTGTGATAATAATAAGTCTCATAATCTCATTAATCTGATGAGACTGTGAGACTTATTTCGTTAGATAGAAAGGGTATAGGAAGTATGCTAAAATATTCTTATGTAGTGGGAAATATTAGAGAAGAATGAGTTTAAAAGATATGATTTTAATATACAGAAAGGTGATGGTTATGGTAAAAACAAAACATAATAGTACTGAAAATCAGAAACGAATTGCTAATATGTTAAATGATTCTGAAGTAGATTGGGGAAAGACGCAAGCATTTTTAGGAAATGCAATTGCGGATATATCAGGATATATTCGTTTTTTAGATACCAAAGTATCAATTATTATGGCTGTAATGGGGGTAATTATTGCTGGTATCATTAATTGTAGGCAGATAATTGGTTATACTTATAATAAGATAATTGCGTGTAGTTGGGTGCAGTTGCTTGTTGGAATTGCGGTGTGTGTTTTTTTTATAGGTACAATTTTGGTTTATTATTGGGGAATACATACAATTAAAGCACACGTATGTATTATCGAATATAAGTCAGCATGGTTTATTAGAGAGAAAAAAGAAGAATATTCATTTGAACACTACATGAGAGATGTTGAAAAGATGACATCGAAAGATATTATTGATACAATGGCTGCGGAACTTTATAAACTGAACGATATTAATAAACAGAAGATGCTTACCATGAAATATACAATAAGAGCCTTTTCTGTAACTTTAATATCGTTATTAATTGGGATAATTATTTGTATGTATTACTATTTGAGGTGATTTGGATGGGGAAAATAGATATAGATAGTATTTATAAAAAAACGAGAGAGCACTATGAACGGGCAAAATCATCATTACTGCTGAGTCATAAAGCATTTAGTGAAAGTGCGGAAGCTATTTCAGATACAATCCCAGGTTATGAAGCAGATTATTTGGAATTTGGTTCATATGATAAGGATAATTTTGCTGTATTGTTTGTTGATATGCGAAAGTCTACTCTAAGGGCAGAAAGACTGGGACCAGAAAAAACTTTTTTGTCTATGCATGTATATATACCTGCTTTATTGCAGGTGGTAGAACATTATCAAGGAAAAGTTGTGGATATAATGGGCGATGGAATCATGGTGTTTTTCGGTGGGCGTTCGTCCTCAATGGCTAAAGTTATGGCTGTAAAAAATGCAGGGCTGTGTGGAAAAAGAATGCTAGAAATACGGGAAAATGTAATAAACAGGATATTAGAAGAAGAGAAGATTGAATGGGAAATTGATTTAGGAGTTGGGGTTACATACGGTGATGTAATTGTGACAAAGATCGGCATTGCGAATTTTTATGATGTTAAAGCCTATGGTGATTGTGTAAATAAGGCATCAAAATATTCGAATGTATGTAATCAAGTGAAGGTATCAAAACAAGTTAAAAAATTATGGCCAACAAGCGAAAATGGTAAAATAAAATTTCTAGCAACAAATGACGGAGAGAGTTATTTGTTAACTTAGATATTTATGCAAGTTAATGCTGAAGATCTTTTTCTATGAGATTATGGGGAGAACGGATAGGCAGAAATAGTTTTGAAAAATATAAATTGTCATTAGAATGATAAAAATAGAATCTATACCAGTTTCACAATCTCATTTGATTCATGAGACTGTGGGACTGGTATGTAATATGTTTAGGCGGAAACGGGCGGTTTCCGCCATTTTTTCTTCGGTTCATGTTTTCCGCAGTCATCACAGGTCATAGGCCAGTTGATTTTCCACTCAAAATATTCGTCTCTGGTAATCTCACCGTTTTTCAGTTCATTTTTTCTTATGAGCCATTCTTTTAGAAAATCGTTTAAAATTCCATAGTTAAACCACAGGCAGACCGGAGGATGAGCCGGCCATTCATCATTATCATGATAACGGACGGTGGTATCACCGTTATCGTTGCATTTTTCGTCAGGGTAGGTTTCAGGAAGAAACATATTGATAGAGGACGGATTAAATTCATCCAGCCAGAAAAGCAATTCCAGCATCTCAGAAGCATCCCGTCCGGCAGTATCATACAATGTCCACGGGTTTACATCCAGAATTTTTGCAATCTGATCTACCAAATCTTTTTTCGGGACACGACTTCCATTTTCATATTGAACAATGCGATGCCCGTCTTTTTCTCCTATTCCTAATCTAAGCGCCAGTTCTTTCTGGGTCATTCCCCGGAACTGGCGTATTTTTTTTAATTTAAGATTAAAGTTCAAGATTTCCCAATCCTTTTTATAGTGTTTTCAAGTTTAATTTTATTTTACTACTAAAAATTTCATTTGTAAACAGAAAAGTGCACAAAAAAGTACACTTGCGTATTGACTTTGGTTTTACACAGGAATATAATGACAGTAAAACAAGGTGCACAAAAAAGTGCACTATAAAACTAATCGCACATTGAAAAATAAATGAGCTGTATGATCTGTCAACAGACTGTCGCCATGAACCGGATGCTCGGAGAGCGCAGACAGACACTCCGGAAACGGTGGGAATGCTTCGAGAAGGAGGTGCCCATATCCCGAAAGGGTAGAGGTTATCTGAAACGATAACGACAGATGATATGAATGGAAGCCAAACCCAGATTCGCAAATAACTGCAGATTGCAGCAGAAATGAGGTGATTCCGAAAAATATAATAGGAAAGGGGGAGGTATAATGCGTAAAGAACTGGAATATGCAAAGAAGATAGCACTGGTAAGAAAATTATTCCGGGCAGGGGGATTGTCTGAAGCGGAATATAACAGAGTGAGAGCAAAGCTGATGGATATGTATCATGTTATTGAAAATGATTTGGAAAAACAGTCGGTTTTGGCTTGAAGAATAGAAAAATGAAAGAGGAAATAATCATGGAAGAGAAAATATTTCAACAATCGTTCATATTTTATTTTAGATGTATGATAACAACACAGAAACGAAGAAAAGCCATAAGAAAAATGTGGCAGGTGAGAGAAATGGAGGAAATGTATGAGAAACACACAGGTTGAAATTTTACAGGCAACAAAACCACTTCCCAACGGAAGAGGGAGAAGAAGAGCAGGAGTGCAGATTGACAGAATCCGGGTAGCTGCATATTGCAGGGTATCTACAGACGGGGATGAGCAGTTGGGGAGTTTTGCATCCCAGAAAGCCTATTACGAGGATAAAATCAGAGAGAATCCCCAGTGGGCACTTGCCGGAATTTTTGCGGATGAAGCGATCACCGGAACAAAAGCAGATAAAAGACCGGGATTTCAAGAAATGATCCAGAGATGTATGAATGGCGAAATAGATATGATTCTTACGAAATCAATTTCCCGTTTTGCACGAAATACGCTGGATACATTGAACTATGTCAGGATGCTTACGAATCAGAGAATTCCCATTATATTTGAAAAAGAAAATATCAATACAATGGATATGAACGGAGAACTTCTTCTGACAATTATGAGTTCACTGGCACAGCAGGAAGTGGAATCTCTGTCCGGTAATGTAAAGATGGGAGTTAAAATGAAGATGAAAAGAGGAGAACTGGTAGGGTTCAATGGGTGCTTCGGCTATGATTATCACCCAGAGGATAAGAGTCTTACCGTTAATGAAAAAGAAGCGGAAATAGTGCGTTTTATGTATGATATGTATATACAGGGATATGGCAGTACCACCATTGCGAAAAGATTGACAGAAATGGAAATTAAAAATAAAAGAGGTGTAGTTAGGTGGGACGGCGGCAGTGTGATGGGAATTCTCACAAATGAGAAGTATAAAGGAGATATTCTTCAAGGGAAAACTTTTACGCTTGATCCCATATCGAAAAGACGGCTTGATAACAGAGGAGAAGAAGAACAATATTATATCAGGGATCATCATGATCCGATTGTATCGAGAGAAATCTGGGACAGGGTAGCAGCTATCCACAGCGAGCGGGTAAAAACTAAAGTAATACCTACTACCGGAAACCGGGAACGTTACACCCGACAGTTTGCTTTCAGCAGTATGCTGGAGTGCGGATACTGTGGACATAAACTTTCCAGAAGAACAAGGCATCAGACCACTGTAACGAAAAAACCGGTATGGCAGTGTATGAATGCCACAAAGAACGGAATTGAAAGTTGCCCGCATTGTAAAGCCATTGATGAAGTAATTATCGAGGGAGCATTTCTGGAAGCTTTCCGGTTACTAACCGATAATTTTGATGATGTGCTGGATTCGGTACTGCATACCATAGAGGAAGTATTAAATGACGATACGGAATTAAAACGAGTGAAACAGCTGGAAAAGGAAATCAATAATGTAGAATCGCTAACTTGAAATTTTAAATTCCAGTGCAGAGTTAAATTCCACCACACTTTGTTT